>Ga0070699_100000128_pt1 | contig 69985 bp, 80 predicted proteins | sample KBSK1503metaG_FD_65473 | JGI IMG/M metagenome (GOLD analysis project Ga0070699, IMG submission 65473) | Corn, switchgrass and miscanthus rhizosphere microbial communities from Kellogg Biological Station, Michigan, USA - KBS K1-50-3 metaG | ecosystem: Host-associated > Plants > Roots >... | reverse complement strand
CGCTACCGGCTGTGGTCGGGCTGGTGGATGAGGTCCCTCAGGGTGCCCTGGAAGCTCTTCAGGTAGAGGTGCAGGTCGAGGATCTCATCGACGCTGATCGGCTCGCGCACGGCTGCCGCCTCGACGTTGGCGGGCGCCTCGACGCCCTCGATCTCCTCGACCGCACTGCCGGCGATGGCCAGGACGACGATGAACGTCACCTGGCACTGCACGCACGTGACCTGGAGCTGGAACCGCTCCTCCTCATGGCTGAGGACCTGGATGTCACAGCCTTTCAAGCTGCGCCCGCACACCGGGCAGTTGTAGAACCGAGCCCGATCGCGGATGAACTCGATGATGCTCATCGGCAAGCCCATATTACGCCGCGCGTGTTGGCCGCCATCGCTGCTATCGCCGGCCCTCGATACACGTGCAACCGGATGGCCCGACGATCGCCGAATGCATTGTGCCGGCGGGCAGGACCATGCGGTCGCCGGGCTTCAATTCAAGGCGGCGTCCCTCCCGCTCCAGCACGAAGGTGATCGAGCCGTCCACGCAGTAGAGCACCTTCTCGTACTGGTGGCTGTGGGCCGCATAGCGATCGTGCGGACCGTTCGACCACGAGTAGCTCGAGGCCGCCTCCACGCGCAGGGCGGTCATCAGATCGTCCAACGTCGCCACGCTTCGATTCTAAGATGGGACCGGTGAAGCCCCGGTTCCTCGCCGACTGCAACGTCGGGCGGCTCGCGCGCTGGCTGCGCGCGCTGGGTTACGACGCCTCTTATCACCCTCGCATCGACGATGCCGAGCTGGTCCGCGAAGCGGCCGCCGAAAGCCGCGTGCTCCTGACCCGGGACCGCGACCTGACGAAGCGGCGCGTGATCCAGACGGGCGTGGTCCGAGCCATCCTCATCCGCGACGACGAGGTGACGGCGCAGCTCCGGCAGGTGTTCAAGGAGCTGGGCCTGGAGCTGAAAGAGGCGCTCACGCGCTGTATCGAATGCAACTCCGAGCTGCAGTCGCGTGTCGCGTCGTCGGTGGCCGCGAGAGTCCCGCCCTACGTGCGCCAGACCCAGTCGCGGTACTCCGAATGCCCGGCCTGCGGCCGCATCTACTGGGCGGGGACCCATTGGCAGCGCATGCGCGAGGTGCTCGCCGGGCTTTGAGGGACGTCCTGCGCCGCTTGATAGCGGGCGAGCTCACCGAGGATGAGGCGCTGACCGAGCTGCGGAGCCTCCAGCTCGAGGAGCTGGGCGGCCGGGCAAGGCTCGACCTCGGCCGCTTCATGCGCCGCGGCTTACCCGAGGTGATCCTGGCGACGGGCAAATCGCCTGCCGAGGCTGCGCAGCTGACCGTGGCGCTGGCTCGGCGGCAGGGCCAGGGTCTGATCAGCCGCATGGGCGCGGGCCACCGTGCCGCGCTCGCTGAGGCCGCGGGCGCGGCGGGCATGAGCGTCATCGACCATTCGAACTCCGCTCGTGTGATTCGCGAAGGGTTTTCACCCGAGCCGCTCAACGGCAAGGTCGGGCTCCTCACGGCGGGCACCTCGGATGTGCCCGTGGCCGAGGAGGCGCGAATGGTGGTCGAGGCGTGCGGCCTGGGCGCCCGGCTCGAGGCTGACCTCGGGGTCGCGGGTCTGCACCGCTTCGTCGGTCCGCTGGCGGCGGTCCTGGAATGGGGCGCCGACGTCATCGTGGTCGCGGCCGGCATGGACGGCGTGCTGCCCGGCCTGGTGGCCGGGCTCATCGACGTCCCGGTCATCGGCCTCCCAGTCTCGACGGGCTACGGGCGTGGAGGCGCCGGGGAGGCCGCGCTCGGCACCATGCTGCAGTCGTGCTCGACCGGGCTGGTCGTGGTCAATATCGACAACGGGATCGGCGCCGGCGCGGCGGCGGTGCTGATCGCCGCGAGGGCGGCTTCGGGCCGGCCGGTCAGCGCCGCCGCGGGCGAAGCATCGCGGCGATCGCGGCCACGATCGCGCCCACCAGCAGCACGCCGATGATCACCGGCGCCACCGTGCGCCAGATCTCCGGCCCGCCTGGCAGCGCGAAGGTCAGAGCCAGAAGCACGACGCCGACGACGACGGCGATGAGCAGCCACGGCACCCCGCGCCGCTGCCGGCCGTAGAAGAAGAGCCACAACCGGCCCGGACGCTTCTTCAAAGCAGTCCCGGTAGCTCGCTGAGCGCGGCGATGGACGGCACACCCGCCGGCTCCGGCTCGACGTTATGAGCTGTGCAGATCACGGCCTGCATGCCCAGCGATCGCGGCCCGTCGTAGTCCTCCCGAACGCGGTTCCCGACGAACAGCGTGCGCTCGGGCGCTACACGGATGACCTCGAGCGCCGCCCGGTAAATCTCGGGATTCGGCTTGCGGCGGCCGACCATGCTCGAGAAGACGACCCCATCCAGCATGTCGCCGATACCGTTCGCACCCACCTGGCGTCGCATCATCTCAGGAGGAAAAGGCGCGTTGGAGCAGATGGCGCGCTTGATGCCGCGGTCTCGCAGAAGAGAGAGCACCCTGATGGCATCCGTATCGACCTCGACGATCCTGTCCCAGCACTGCTGCTCTGCATCGACGATCTCGTAGAGCAGGCCGTCCGGCAGCGCGAGGCCTGCGTTCTCCCATGACGCTTTCACCGCCTCGAGCCAATCGACCTCGTCCTCGCTCTCGCTGGAGACATATCGCTCCAACGGGAGGAACACGTCCTCGAGGATGGCCTCGGCCGGCGGAGCCGGCGCACCCAGCGCCTCCTCGATCGTCGGCCGGAAATTGCGGATGACCTCGATCAGCTCGCTTTTCGGGTACGCGAACGTGACCAGGGTCTGGCCATAGTCGAACAGGACTCCGTCGATGTCCGGCATCTGGCGAATATCCTGAACGCGTGGCGAAGAAGTTGACACACATCGACGCGAGCGGTGCGGCCCGCATGGTCGACGTCGCCGACAAGCCGGTCACCTCGCGCGAGGCGCTGGCGGAATGTGTCGTGCGCATGAACGCGGCCACCCTCCGCGCGGTGCGGGAGGGCACGCCCAAGGGCGATGCGCTGCAGGTCGCACGGATCGCTGGCATCATGGCCGCCAAGCGCACGTCCGAGCTGATCCCACTGTGCCATCCGCTGCCGCTGGCCAGGGTCGACATCGATTTCGAGTTCGTCAAGGGCGGCGTCCGGGTGCTGGCACGAGCCCGGGTGGTCGGCCAGACCGGCGTCGAGATGGAGGCGCTGACGGCCGCCTCCGTGGCCGGGCTCACCCTCATCGACATGACCAAGGGCGTCGAACGTGGAGTGTTCATCGAGACCGTGCGCCTCCTCGAGAAGTCGGGCGGCCGCTCGGGAACGTGGAAGCGGCCGGACGCCACCACCCGGTGAGCACCGCCCACGTCATCACGGTCAGCGACGGCGTGTTCCAGGGCGAGCGGACGGACGACAGCGGCGCCGCGCTCGCGAACCTGCTGACCCGGGCGGGTTTCGAGGTGGGCGGTCCCCAGCTCGTTCCCGATGAGGTCGAACGCATCGCTGAGGCGGTCGTGACCGCGGTCGCACGCGGCGTCGACCTCGTGGTCGCCACGGGCGGCACGGGGCTCGGCCCACGCGATGTCACTCCGCAGGCGCTTTCGACGCTCATCGACTACGAGGTGCCCGGGATCGGCGAGGCGATGAGGCGTGCCGGCACGAGCAGCACGCCCATGGCGGCGCTCTCACGCTCGATGGCAGGTGTGCGTGAACGCACCCTGATCATCAGCGTGCCGGGCAGCCCGAGGGGCGCAGCCGAATCGCTGGAGGCGGTGATGCCGGTCGTCGGCCACGCGATCCAGCTGCTGCACGGCCGCACGTCGCACGATTGAACGTCAACGCCGACCTGGGCGAGGGCGCCGGCGCGGACGGCGCGATCCTGCCCTACATCGACAGCGCCAGCGTCGCCTGCGGTGTACATGCGGGCTCCGCTTCGACGGCGATCGCGACCGCGCTTCGCTGCGTCGAGCTCGGCATCGAGGTCGGAGCGCACCCTGGCTACGACGACCGCGCAAGCTTCGGCCGAGCAGAGCTGGGCCTTTCCGCCGATGAGATCGAAGCGCTGGTGGCTTTCCAGGTCGCCGGCCTTGCCGCGGTCGTGCCCATCGCCTACGTGAAGCCCCACGGGGCGCTTTATCACCGCTGCCAGCACGACCCCGCGGCGGCCGAGGCCCTGGCCCGCGTCGCCAAGGCGCATGCGGTCGGGCTGATGGGCCAGCCGGGATTCGAGCTGCTGGCCGCCGCGAGGAGGGCGGGCGTCCCGGCGTACCGGGAAGGATTTGCGGATCGCCTTCTACTCGACGACGGCAGCCTGGCCCCGCGCTCGCAGGCGGGCGCGGTGCTGGATCCACCTGCGGCCGCCGCGCAGGCTGTGCGTCTTGCCGGCTCGGGCGAGTTCGACACCATCTGCATCCACGGCGACTCACCGGAATCGGCGGCTGTGGCCGCGGCGGTGCGCGGCGCCCTTCGCGACGCCGGCGTTGTGACCGGGCGCCTGGTCGGCAGGTAGGTGGGCCCGGCCGAATCACTCGCGCTCAAGCTGGTGCTCACGCCGGTGCTCGTCGGCGCCGCGAGCCTGGCGGCCCGGCGGTGGGGATCGGAGGTCGGCGGCTGGCTCGTCGGCATCCCGTTCACGTCCGCTCCCGTCACGTTTTTCCTCGCGATCGGGCCCGGCGCGCATTTCGCGGCCCAGGCCTCGGTGGGCATCCTGGCGGGGACGATTTCGCAGGCGGCCTTCGCGCTCGCCTATGCGTGGTGCGTTCGTAGCTTCGTATGGAGCGTGTGCCTCGCCGCGGCGACGATCGCTTTCGCCGCCGTCACCGGGCTGCTGGTCGGCCTGAAAGCGACCGCGCTGGTCACCTTCCTCGCCGTCGTGGTGGTGCTCGTGGCGTCGCTTACCCTCATGCCGCGGCGCTCGGGCGCGACGCCGCGAGAGGTGGCCCTGCCGCGCTGGGACATTCCCGCGCGAATGCTGGTGGGGACGGTGCTCGTGGTCGCGATCACGTCCGCCGCTCCATTCCTCGGGCCTCGCCTGGCGGGGCTGATCGCGCCCTACCCGCTCTATGCCACCGTGCTGGCGGTGTTCTCCCATCGTCTCCAGGGACCGGCGTCGGCGGTGAGCGTCCTGCGCGGCCTGCTGCTCGGGCTGTTCGCCTTCGCCGGATTTTTCCTCACCACCGCGCAGCTTCTCGAGGGCACGAGCATCGCTCTCGCGTTCGGCGCGGCCATCGTCGTCGCGCTTGTTCTCCAGTCGGCGTCGCTCTATGTGGGCCGGCGTCTTGGCATCGCATAGTGGAGCCCCGTGATTACAGAGCTGAGTGAGCTGGACGACCTGCGCGCGCTGGAGCGGCTCTTCGCCGAGGTATGGGAGCGCCCGGACGATCCGCCTCTCGAAAGCGATGTGCTCAAGGCACTCGCGCTCTCCAGCAATTACATCGCCGGCGCCGCCGTGGACGGACGCCTGGTGGGCGGGCTGGTCGGCTGGCTCGGCGGCCGGCCGCCCGATGAGCTCCACCTCCATTCGCACATCCTCGGCGTCCTCGCCGGCAGCCAGGTGCGAGGGCTCGGCTTCGACCTCAAGCAGCACCAGCGTGCCTGGTGCCTGGAGCGCGGGGTCAAAGTGATCGAGTGGACCTTCGATCCGCTGGTGCGGCGCAACGCCTATTTCAACTTGAACAAGCTCGGCGCCGAGGCCCGCGATTACCTCGTCAACGTCTATGGCGAGATGACCGACGGTCTCAACGCGGGCGAGGAGTCGGACCGCATCCTGATCGAGTGGCAGCTCGACTCGCAGATGGCGGAGGAGGCGGCGGCCGGCCGGCCTCACGACCCACCCGAAGAGGACCTGAAGCGGTGGAATCTCGAGGCGCTGCTCGCCGTCGGCGCTGAGGGTGAGCCCGTCCCAGGATCTTCATCCGCGCGTGTGCTCCTGTGCCAGGTGCCGGAGGACATCGTGGAAATTCGACGCTCCCAGCCGCAGCGGGCGCGCGAGTGGCGCATGGCTGTGCGCAAGGCGTTGAAGGGGGCGTTCGAGGCCGGCTATCGGGTCACAGGCGTGACGCGCACCGGCTGGTACGTCCTCGAGCGCGGATAGACTTTCGAGTGTGCTGCAGGTTGGGGACAAGGCCCCGGAATTCAAGCTGCCGACCACGAGCGGCCAGGAGCTCACCCTCGCGGACGCGCTGGCCAAGCACCGCTCTCTCATCTTCCTTTTCTATGTGCTCGACTTCACGGGTGGTTGAAGGACCGAGCTGACCGAGTTCCGGTCAAGGTATGAGGCGGCCGCCGCTGACTACATCGGCATATATGCCATCAGTGTCGACTCCGTGTTCTCCCACCAGGCGTTCGCCAAAGAGCTGGGGGGTCTCCCCTACGACCTCGTCGGTGATTTCGAGCGCAAGATGGTGACGGACTACGGCGTGCGCCGCGACGACGTGCCCGGTTACTCGGGAATGGCGCGCCGGACCATCTTCGTCATCGATCGCTCCGGGACGGTGCGATGGACCTGGGTGGGCTCGCGCGAGCAGCCTCTCCCCGACTACGACGCCGTGATCGACGAGGCGCGCAAGGCGGCGTCCGGTTGAACGCCGAGATGGACCGGATCGAGGCGTCGTGGCGCCCGCTCATGGAGCTGGTCGATGGCATGGATGACGCAACGCTCGCGGCTCCGGGCCCGGACGGATGGGCGATCAAGGACCACCTTTTTCACGTGGCGGCGTGGGAGCTCTCCCTTCTCGCACTCGTCGAAGGTAAGGATCGGCTGGCCGCGATGGGCGTGACGCTTGACCCCGAGGCGGAGACGGATCCGATCAACGACGCCGTCTTTCAGCTGCACCGCCGCGAATCGGTAGAAGCCGCCAGGAAATACCTGCGCGACTCGCACTCGAGGCTGGTGGCGGCGCTCGCCGAGCTCACCGACGCCGACCTGCAGCGGCCCTATTCCTTGTACCAGCCGGGCGACGTCGTCGAGATGCGGCCGGTGATCGGCTGGGTCGGCGGCAACACCTACGAGCATTACGACGAGCACGCCGGCTGGATCGCGGAGCACCCGGCCACGCGCTCGTGAGGCTCTAGCTCCGCAGGGTGTCGAGGGCGGCGGCCAGCGACGCGCGCATCTGACGCGCGCGCTCGACCGTGACCTCGGCGAATCGCAGCTCATCCCCTGGCACCAATTGCGCGGCCACGGGCATCGAGGCGCTGACGACCGTGGCCACCACCGGGTAGCCGCCCGCGGTCTGGTGGTCGGCCATGAGCAGGATCGGCTGTCCGCCGTGAGGGACCTGCACCACGCCGGCCGTCAGCCCGAACGACAGCAGCTCCTCACCCGAGGTCACAAGCCTCGGGCCCTCGAGCCGGTACCCCATGCGGTCGGCCTCGCGGCTCACCCTGTACGGGGCTCCGAACAGCAGGGCACGACCTTCCGCATCGAGGCGCCTGACGTGCGGACCCGCGATGGCGAGGAGGGTGTGGTCGGCGTAAGTGGGGAGCAATCGCCCCGGCAGGTGCCGACCAGACACCATGGGCGCCATCGAATCGCGCGCATCGGCGATGCCGTCGCCGGCTTTCAGGTTGCGTCCGTGGAAGCCGCCGCGGGCGGCCATCAGGTTGGTCGACGTGGATCCAAGCCACCGGTCGGCTTCGATTCCGCCGGCGACAGCGATATAGGCGCGCCCGCCCGCGCGCCGCGCGCCGAAGGTCAGGCGGTCGCCACGACCCAGGAAGACGCCGGTCCACATCGGCGCCGCCTGGCCGTTGACCTGCGCATCGAGGTCCGCGCCCGTGATCGCGACCAGGCACGAGCGATCCGCCACCAGGTCGGGACCGCTGAGCGTGCACTCCAGCGTAGCCTCGGCCTCGGAGTTGCCGACCAGGAGGTTCGCCGCCCGGTGCGCAAACCGATCCATCGCGCCGCCGGGCGGCACCCCGGCGGTGATGGCATTCGGCCGGCCGAGGTCCTGGACGGTCGTGAACAGCCCGGGCTGGAGGACGCGGAGGACGGGTGCTCTCACGTGGTCGCGGCGAAGAACTTCACCCGGTCACCGGCGCGGAAGAGGCACGGCGGATCGCGGTCGGGCAGGAACAGCTTCACAGAGGTCCGCCCGATCAAGTGCCAGCCTCCAGGCGTCGGCAGGGGATAGATGCCGGTCTGCCTCCCCGCGATGGCTACCGAACCCGCCGGCACCTGAGTCCTGGGCACGTGCCGCCGCGGCAGCTCGAGCTCTTCTGGCAGAGGTCCCAGGTAGGCCCAGCCCGGGACGAAGCCCACAAGGAACACGCGGTAGATCGGCCTCGCATGAATTTCCGCGATTTTCTGAGGCGAAAGCTTGAGCCGCGCCGCAACCGCTTCGAGGTCGGGTCCCTCGTACACCACCGGGATTCTGTGCAGGCGGCCCGGCTCGGCCATCGGGGGTCGCTTCGTCGCCAGCCGCTTGATGGCCGCGCCCAGAGCGTCGTGCGTCGTCTGGTCCGGGTCGAAATGGACGGTCACGCCGGCGTACCCGGCGACCGCCTGGCGCACGTCCCGGCGCTTCTTCAATGCGGACGCGAGCGCGATGGCCCGCGTATTCAGCGCGGTGTCGAGCCTGGTGCCGAGCTCGGCGAGCAGCGCCGTGTCACCCAGGGGGTGGATCCGCACCCGAGGCGCCGGCTTGCGAGCGGAGCGTGGCGGAGGCATGTGCGCTCACAAGGATGGCGTAGAAGGTGCCGGGCAGGACGCCCACGCAGAGCAGCCCGACGCAGGCGGCGGCGAGCACCCACGCGGTCACCATCGCCGCGGCCGCGATGTTCCACGTCGCAAAGTCACGCCTCACCTCGCGCAGCGTCGCCTGGAAGTCGAACAGGTCTCGTGCACGCTGCGTGACGGCGAAACGGCGCGTTCCATGCGGCATCAGGAGCAGCAGCAGCAGGCCCCAGGGCAGCGCGAGCACGAACGTCGCGGCGATATGCGCATACACCTGCGACAGCGCGCGGTCGCTCACCTGCCATAGATGCGCTCCGCCGATCGCATCGGCAAGCGGGTTCAGCGCCAGGGCGAACGGCGCGGTCAGCACGGAAAGGACGAGCGCGGTCCAGAAGCCGTCGACCAGCAGGCGCCACGACAGCGTCCAGGCGGGTGGGTCGCGCGTGGGGTCTTCCACGGCGCTCCGGGTGGCCGTGATCGCGTAGCCCAGCAGCGGGATGAACGCGATGGGAAGAAGCAGCACCATGAGCGTGCCGAGCGCGAACCTCGATCGCCACGCGCCTTGATGAGGCCAGGCAAAGGACGCGGCGACCAGCCTCACGGCAATCACCTTAGGATGCGGACACCGAATTGAACGGACTGCTGACCGACCTGTACGAGCTCAACATGGCCGCCAGCTATCTGCGGCGCGGCATGACGGGGACGGCCACATTCAGCCTTTTCGTGCGCGCGCTGCCGGCGGCGCGCGGGTTCCTGGTCGCCGCCGGCATCGAGTCATGCCTCGACCGGCTTCAGGATTTTCGCTTCGAGGAGGACGACATCCGCTACCTCCGCGAGACGCAGGGCTACGAGGCTCGTGACATCGAGGCATTTCGCCGGCTTCGTTTCACCGGCGATGTCTGGGCCATCCCGGAAGGCCGCATCGCGCTCGCGGGCGAGCCGATACTCGAGGTCACGGCGCCACTGCCCGAGGCGCAGCTGGTCGAGACGCTGCTCCTCAACCTGGTCACGTTCGAGACGACCATCGCGAGCAAGGCAGCCCGCTGCGTGATTGCGGCGAGCGGCCGCGACGTCGTCGACTTCTCGTTTCGCCGCACGCAGGGAATCGAAGCGGGCATCGATGTCGCGCGTCTCTCCTCGATGGTCGGCTTCGCCGCCACGAGCAACGTCGAGGCGGCCCGGCGCTACGGCCTGGTCGCCGCCGGCACGATGGCCCACTCGTACATCGAGGCCTTCGCCAACGAGGTGGAGGCGTTCCGCGCTTTCGCCCAGGACTTCCCCGGCCGCGCGACGTTTCTCGTCGACACCTACGAAACCGTCACGGGGATAAAGAACGCGATCTCGGTGATCAAGGAGCTTGGCCTCAGCGGACGGTTGGGCATCCGCATCGACAGCGGGGACCTGGTCGCCCTGTCAAGGCGTGGGCGTCGGCTCCTGGACGAGGCCGGCCTGCAGAGCGTGCGGATCTTCGCCAGCGGAGGCCTCGACGAGACTTCGATCGAAAAGCTGGTGGCGGGCGGCGCGCTGATCGACGCCTTTGGCGTCGGGACCCGGATGGGGGTGTCCGCCGACCATCCATACCTCGATACGGCCTACAAGCTGGTCTGTTACCAGGGGCGGCCGGTCATGAAGCTGTCGCACGGAAAGGTGAGCGCGCCTGGACGCAAGCAGGTGTTCCGCCGGGCGCGGCCGTTCGGCGACCTCGTCGGTCTGTACGACGAGAATGCGCCTCCGGGGCGAGAGCTGCTGCTGGAGCCGGTCATGGCCGGCGGCGTGCGGCGGACCGGACGGCCGCCGATCACGGAGGCGAACGCCCGGTTCCGCGCGGACCTCGTACTGCTGCCGGCGGGCGCGCGAGACCTCGACAGGCCGCGGCCGCCCATCGCCCGGCCGACGCCGGCGCTCCGCGCGATGACGGCGGAGACACGGCGCCGGCTGGTCGCCGGCAGAGCACGCCACTAGAAGATCCCGGAAACCGGCAATGACCCAGCGCGTCCTGTCCACTCGTGAGCTCAACCGGGCGCTCCTGGCGCGCCAGCTGCTGCTCGAGCGATCGTCACTACCGCTCACCCGCGCCCTCGAGGCGGTCGGGGGCTTGCAGACCCAAAACGCCCCCAGCGGCTACGTCGGGCTGTGGTCGCGGCTGCGCGATTTCCCGCGCGCGAGGCTGACCGAGGCGCTCGTCAACCGAGACGCAGTCCAGGGCACGCTCATGCGCAGCACGATCCACACGGTGTCCCGAGCCGACTACCCCTTCCTGCTGGCCGGGGTGCGGTCAGCGCGCCGCGAGTGGTGGCTGCGCGTCGTCCGGAACCAGGCGCAGGGCGTAGACATGGAAGTCGTCGCCGGCGTGATGCGCGAAGTGTTCGGCGGCGGGCCTGTCCGCGCATCCGAGCTGAAAGGGCGTCTGATCTCGCAGGGCATCCCGGCCATCGCCTGGTCGGGGTTGGGGCTGTGGCTGGAGATGGTTCGCGTGCCGCCATCGGGCACATGGGAGCGCAGGCGGGCTGACCTGTTCGGGTTGGCCGAAGACTGGATCGGCGCGACCAGGGCGACCGAGGTCGAGGGCCTCGAGCTGCTGGTGCGACGCTACCTGGGCGGCTTCGGACCCGCGAAGGTGGTGGACATCGCGAGCTGGGCCGGCGTGCCACTGGCGAGGGTGCAGCCGGTGGTCGAACGCCTGCGCCTGGTGCGCTTCCGGGACGAGGAGGGCCGCGAGCTCTTCGACCTGCCGAGGGCGTCTCTTCCAGGTGCGGACATCCACGCCCCCGTTCGCTTTCTGCAGACGTTCGAGGCGCTCACGATGGTCCACGCCCGCAGAGCCCAGGTCATGCCCGAGCGGTTCCGCCCCATCGTCTTCAACACGAAGACGCCGCATTCGATGCCGGTGTTCCTCGTCGACGGTGCGGTCGCAGGCACGTGGCGATACGAAGGTGGCCGGGTTCGGACCAATCCGTTTGAGCCGATCCCGCGGTCGATGCGGCGCGAGCTCGACGAGGAGGCGAAAGCCCTCGCCGCGTTTTACGCGGCGGGGTAACCGCGCACCGTATCCCCTGATGTCAAACAGTGAGACTCACCGTGCTCGTCCTCGCGTGCGCAATGCTGGCTTCGTGCGGCGCCAGGGCGCCGGCCGCCACGCCGGCCTCGATCCTCAAACCTGTGGCCGCCGCGGTGCCGCACCCGAGCCGCCCGGCTGCGCCGTCGCACCTGCCGGTTGCCTTCTCGCATCTCGCGCCCGGCACGTACCAGGTGCACCTGCACGCGATCTGCAGCGGGAGCCAGGGCTATCACCTCGCGTACCTGCCGGACCTCGTCGTCGGATCCGCGCATACAGGGCAGGTGCTGGTCCCGACCTCCGACTTCGGTCGCGGTTGGTGTGTGATCGTCTATGCGGATGCGGCCCGCAGCATCGTGCTAGTCACACAGCCGATCTAGCGCGTCAGGTCCTCTTGATCCGAACCTCGTAGCCATCCCGCGTGGATCGCACCTCGACGTCGCCCGCCCGAAGCCTCAATCCACCGTCCTGCCTGGTCGCCACCGTCGAGCCCTCGAAGACGAGCTCCGCAAAGCGCCAATCGCGACCCTGCTTGCGCATCCGCACGAGGACGCCCGCCGGGCTGCGCCACAGGCCCTCGCCCGACGGCTTGAACCCGGCAGTCACCAGCTCTCCCATTCGATCCGGGACGCTGGCCGGCGGTGGCGGCAGCACACGGACGATCGGCTTGCCTGGTGCGGCTGACGATTTGCCGGCGGGACGGCGGGCTCGGGCCTGCTCGAGCGACAGCTGCAGGAGCTGAGAACCCTCTTCCTGCGCAAAGAACGCACCGGAGATGCGGCTCGGGTCCATGGACCTGCGCTTGCAGTTCGCGCAGTCCGCGTCGCGGTCGATCGCGACAAACGAGCCCGCAGGCAGAGACTGCCCGCACAGCGTGGTGACCGCGCCGCTCCGCGGCACCTTGGGCGTCAGGTGGATCCGCCCTCCGGTCTTTCGCTGCACGGATTCCAGACGAAGGTTGAACACGCTCATGTCCGCATGGCCATGGACAAGAGGTTAGTGCCACCCGGACGTAAGCTGGATCGATGATCGAGCTCGCCCGCAGGTCTCTGGGCGCGTCGGGCATCGATGTGTCGGAGCTCGCTCTCGGCTCGTGGAGGACGTACGAGCGGATCCCGCGCGAGACCGGCATCGCCGTGATGCGTAAGGCACGGGAGCTCGGGATCAACTTCCTGGACGATGCGCGGTACAACGACGAGACCGGGATGGCCCCCATGAAGACCGGCTATTCCGAGGTCGTTTTCGGCGAGCTGTTTCGGGCCTCGGGGTGGAAGCGCGAGGAGGTCGTGCTCGCCAACAAGCTGTGGTGGGAGTTCTGGCCCGAGCAGAAGGCGGCGGCGGAGATCGACGCTTCGCTGCAGCGCATGGGCATGGACTACATCGATCTCGCGTACGCCGAGCGGCCGCCGAAAGGCCTGGAAATGGAAGAGATCGTGCACGACGTCGGCGACCTCATCGACGCGGGCAAGCTTCGGACTTGGGGGGTGCTGAACTGGAGCGCCGAGCTCATCGGCAGGGCAACGAAGGTTGCCGCCGCGCTGGGCGTTCAGCCGCCGTGCGCCGCCCAGCTCGCGTACAGCCTCGTGCGCCGCTCGCCGGTGGAAGACCCGAAGATGGCGGCCGCGCTCGACGCCGCGGGCGCGGTGGTGGTTGCCTCTTTCACGCTCGACGGTGGCGCGCTCACGGGCAAGTACGGCTCACCGGGAGCGACGGGTCGCCTGGCGCAAAGTCTGGACGATGAGCTCCACCAGTCGGCCCTCAAAACCGCGCGCCGGCTGAGCGCATTCGCCGCGCGGCAAGGGAGGGCCCCGGCGCCGATGGCGATCGCCTTCGCGCTCCTCAACCCGCGCGTCGCCAGCGTCCTCTTCGGCGCTACCACCCCGAAGCAGGTGGAGGAGAACGTCATCGCTGTGGATATCGTCGCGGCGCTGGACGAAGAGACCGCGGCCGAGCTGCGCAAGATCGGCGAGATGAACACGTGAGCGAAGGCCCGCGGTCAGAGAGTGACGATCTGAGAGACCTGGCTCAGCGACTCCTCAGTCACCCGCACCCGGACGGCCATGCCTCTGTCGAGCTCTTCCTGCGCCGCCTGCCAGACGTGTGGGGCGCGGTCCCCGAACCACCGGGAGCAGACCTGCTGGGCGGCGCTGTTCGCTCCCGCCGTGGTCTCCCGACCCAGGTCGAGGCGATCTATGAATCGGAAGGGGACGCCCGATCGGTGCTCAGCCGGTACGAAGCCGCGCTCGGCAAAGGTGGCTGGGCCGTGTTCCAGGGGCCCGGCGGCATGCATGGCGGATTCGTCCCGGGCCTGCTCGGCGCGGGCCAGTCGTATCGACAAGGAGACCAGGGTCCGATTCTCATGGTCGCGGCGACCGACGGCGGGACCAATCTGACCGACCTGCGTCTCCGGCTGGATTGGGACATGGCCCGCCATTTGCCCGAAATGCGCATGCATGGCCGGCCGGAGGGGGCCGAGCGCCTCCCACCGCTTTCACCGCCGGCCGGCGTGCCCCTTCGCGTAGGAGGAGGCGGTGGCGGCTCGGGGAGCTGGCACTCGGAGGCCACAGTGGGAACCGACCTGCCCGTACCCGACCTCGAAACCCACTTCTCGCGACAGCTCGAGCAAGCCGGTTGGACGCGGCTCGCCGGCACCGCCGATGATGTGGCCGCTTGGAGCTCATGGAATCTGCCCGGCGAGGGGGGCTGGCGCGGCATCCTACTGGTGCTGGCTGCTTTCAAGCCAGACGAGCGGTTCCTGTATGTGCGAGTTGCCGCCACTGACTCGAATGAAAACGGTGGGTACTCCACCGGGCTCATGTCGTTCCGCAGCTGACGGCGAACCGCTCAGGGCTGGTTGGTACCCAGCCCCACCAGGTCCTCGAGGATGCGATCGATGTGGTTGACAAGCGAGAGGTGGCCTTCGTCATCGAGGAGCCGTGATTGCGCGCCGGGGACGTTGGCCGCGAGCCAACGTCCATGGTCGATGGGCACCATGCGATCCTGCGCCCCTTGCCAGATGGCCACGGGCACCCGGATGCTCTGGAGGTCGAAGCCCCACGGCCGCATGAATGCGAGGTCGTCGTCGCGCCAGCCGGCGATGCCGTTGGACACCGCGCGGCGGAAGCTCTCGGCCAGCGCTTCGGCGAACTCGCCCGTCAGCGCGGCCTTGTCGACATCGGAGGCGAGCCCACCCAGCGCCTGCGCCAGCTGGTCCCCGGTCACGTCACGCAGCTCGCCTGCGGCCTGCTCGAGGAACGCCGTCAGCGGCTCTTCGCCCTTGACCGCGGCGCCGAACTCGTCGACGTTCTCAGGGCCCATGCCCGCGAACCAGTCGATGCCGGCGGCGCCATAAGGCGCGACGCCGCCCAAGGTCGCGGCGGCCGCACAACGTTCCGGGACCAGAGCGGCGCAGGCCAATGCGTGCGGACCGCCGCCCGACCAGCCGAGGGCAAGGAATTGATCGGCGCCCAGCGCGTCCAGGATCGCCTCCGAGTCCTGCGCGGCGTCGGCGACGGAGCGTCCATGCTGCGGGGTCGAATCGGCGTAGCCGGGTCGCGAGTAGGTGACCGTGCGCAGGCCGCGCTTGGCGGCGGGGTTGACGACGTGCGGGTTGCGCACGGCGGCGGTGGGAGTCCCGTTGTGGAACAGGAGGGCCGTCCCGCCCTCGGGGCCGTCGACCAGGACCTCCAGGTCCCGGCCACCTGCGGCGCGCACGGTGAGCCGGCGGGCTTCCCCCACGCGCCGCAGTATGAACGAGTCGATTACGAGGCCAGCGCGGTCGCCGCCGCGATCAGCGCCTGGCCCAGGGCCACGAGCGCCTGTGCCTGCTGCTCGGTGATGGGCTGCCGGTCGAACTCCGCGCCTTCGAGCAGGCCGATCATCTGAGCGGCGAGTGCGTTGCGCTCGCCGATGAGCGCGGCGAGCTGGTTCTCGAGGTTGGTGTACATGCTGTCATCCGAGGCGCTTCCGCTCTCGATCGCACGCGTCGACGCCTGCAGCGTGGTGAGGCCGAACTGGCCCACCGCCGCATCGATCTGCTTGTACATCTGCGCCACTTTGACGTAGCCGTCCGACTTTCGCGTCGCCGCCGGCCTTGCCCACCCTGTGAACACCTCGGTAAGGGCGCGGCCGTCATGGCTGTAGTCGTCCTTGAGACCGAGCAGCACCATGAGCGTCGGCCGGATGTCGGTGTGATCAGACCAGGTGGTGCTGTCGACTCCGACCTGGTCGATTCCGGGCCCGACCAGGCCCAGCCAGGTGGTGACGATCTCGGGTTGAACGTCACCGTGGTTCCACGCGAACCCGGGATTCTCGGTCACACAGGGCGACGTGCAGTTGGGCGGGCCGTGGAAGAGGAAGTAGTTGGGGTCGGCGAACAGGGTGAAGGTCGGTGTTCGCGCGGGGTCGGCCGTGACCATGTGAAGCGCCCGCTCTTCCACCGGATCGGCGAGGAACTTCGTGATCGTGTCGGTGTTGCCGGTGATGGGGCTGACGGCCGTGAGCTGGCTGGTGGCGCGCTCGAACGTCCGCGTGACCGCGGCGTCGCGTGCGGGGTTGCCGTTGATGTAGACGGTCGGCGCATCGTCAGAGTGGACGTTGAACGGGGTGGTGATCCCCTGTTCGGTCGCCAGCAGTCCGGTCAGGTTGGTGTTGACCTCGCCGATCTTCGCGTACGTGCATGGCGTGGTCACCCCATCGCATCCAGCCGGGCTGGCGGGGCCGCCGGCGAAGTGGTCGCCCTCGTCCGCCGTGAAGACGAAAAGGGTGTTGCTCTTGTTGATGCCGTCCGAGGCGAGGCGCGTGAAGAACTTGCCGAAGGCGAGATCGTAGGCCTTGAGCGCCGCCACGTAGCCGGCCTGCCCAGGGCCGAAGGCCGGCCCGCTCGGGTGGGCGTCGTGCGCGTCCGAGATGTACGCGTAGGTGATCGGGATCCCGTGCTCCTGCATCGCCGCGACATACGAGAGCGACACGGCCGCCGCCATGCCGTCGAAGCCCGGAAAGCCGATGTGGCTGACTGGGGTGTGGTGGTCCTGGATCACATTGCCGTCGAGATCCGTCAGCGGACCGCTGGGATTGATCTGCGGCGCCACGTATTTGTGGCCGAACAGGCCCATGAAACCGGAGTAGCCTCCAGGCTCGTCCGGCAGGCGGTCCGGCTCGCCACCGTTCGCAGCAGAGCACAGGGCGTCGCCGAATGCGCAGTGGACGCCGATGCCGACGAAGTCGGAGAACGCCTGGCAGTCAGGAGGGTTCTTCGCGCAGCCGGGGTCCGACGAAACCTCGAGGGCCTGGGGCGATCCCGCGCCGAAGACGGTCGGGATGTCGGTCTGTATGTTCTCGAGCACCGTGTTCGCCGTGGCCACCTGGCCGACGTTGCAGCCGGCCCGCGTGTACGGAACCCACGGCGCGGGCGCGTTCTTTCCGTCCGCGGTCAGCATGTTGAACTTGGTGTCGGTCGGGGCCGATGTCGTCGGGTCGAAGAGCGGATCCGTCCAGTAGGCGAAGGACACGCCGAGGTTGGTGGTTCCGTTCGGGTTGAAGTAGCGGAAGCTGTTCGACACCGGCACGCCCATGCGGTCGCCGTAAACGCCCGTGAACGAGGTGAGGATGTCGGTCGCGGTGTGTGAGATGAGCGGAGTGTGGTGGTTGCTCAACAGCACGCCGTTGCCCTCGATGAAGCCGAGCAGGTTCGGCATCAGCTCGAGGTCGGAGGGGACGTTGGGGTTGTCCCTCGTGAAGTGCGTGTTGTCGAACTGCACGTAGATCACGTGCTGGATCTGGCCTGTGGCCGAGCTCAGCCGGCAGCTCCCGTCGGCGGAGCCGGCGCTGACCGGCGCCGCCGCCACGCCGGTGGTCGCAAAGCCCGCGAACGCGGCTCCCACGAGCGGAATCAGAGCAGCCACGTTGAGCAGCCTGCGTCGAAGTCGTCCAGTCACAACCCACCTCCGTCTTCACAACTGACAGCCACAGATATGAAGAGCCGTGCGCTCCCCGATTCTCCATGTTCGAGCGGCTGCGCGCAAGTCGGGAGATGGGTTGGGCAAACCTGGGTGAATAGGCCGTTAAGCGCTCGCCAGAGCTGTAACTGTCGCTCCACTTCGGCCGTTTCATGAGCAACAGCGACACCCAGGTGCGCGTGAAGCGAAAGGAGGTGGGAGAGATGTGGAACCGGAAGCGTTTCCTGCAGCTGCTGGTGGTCGGTGCAGCGCTGGCAGGCGTACTCATGATCCAGGCCGGCACGGCGAACGCCGGCGTATTGACGAATCCAAGCCGATCTCGTTGACATCCATTGCCGCGTGGCCCGGCGCGCAGGCCACGCGGTTTTGACCTGTGACGCGGGCGGATCATGTGCCCGATTCGGCTACTGGGCGTGGATGCCGCTGTAGTCCATGTCGAGAACCGAGAAATCTGAGATCAGCATCGCCGGGCGATCCTGATCGTCCAGGCCGACGAACACGGGATAGCCGCCGTCACCGAAGCCCGACTCGCATGCGAACGCGTTTGCTCCGCTGTGCGAATCCACCGTCAGCAAGGCCCACTCGTAGTCGTTCGCTCGCTCACGGTCGAACAGCTCGTCCTCCAGCGGCTGATCCGCCCCAACCCCGGCGTCGATCACCTTGACCGCCTCGGGCGACCCAAAGCCTCCAGTGCCTCCGTCGGTTCCCCACACGAAAACGTCGCCCGGCTTGAGCTCCTTGGCGCTATGGCCAACCGGGATCGCGGGTTGCCAGTGTGTAACCGGGCGATTCGACAGGGTCAGCGACTCCCACGCCACGCGAGCCCAATCGTCTCCGAGATAGCGCGGACGTGCCGTCACCACGTGAACGGGGTACTTGCCCGGTTGCAGACCCAGATCGAATGTCAACATGCTGTAGCTCTCCGCCGGATCGCCCACCATGACTCTTCCAGACGGCAGGACGAGATCGCCGACGTAGAGATCACGGAGTGGGATGTAATTTGCGCTTCGCATGAAGGCGCCGGCCGGGATGACCGGCTCCGACTCCACGGGCGATGAGGCTCTTTCGTGCGGGATCCGCACCACCACGGTCTTTCCGGCCGCGGTGGCAACCAGGGGCAGCGCGTACCCCCGGTTGAAAGCCTTCATCGTCCACTCGGAGCCGGACTCTCTGAGCTCCGCCTCCCCCCAGGACGATGGATCCTGGGCGTCGATCCACGCGGACGCGGCGGGATCCTTCATCAGCTCATCGAACCGCTGGGAGGTGACAGCCAGCTCGGCGCGCGATGCTCTCGTGTACGAGGCGACCTGACTCAAGGGGGTCTTCACCTCGATCGTGTCGGTCCGCACGATCGGCAGCGGCGGCGCGGTCGATGCGGGCACATCGCCGAGCTCCAGTGTCGCCACGACGTCGGTGGTCGGCGCGTCGACCCAGACCGTGCCGCCGAGAACCAGCTCGGCGCGCTGCCGGTAGGTGAATCGTTGGTGGGGCGGCAGGATGGGTGGAGCGGACTCGTCGCAGCCAGCCGTCTTCCCGGCGGCGTTGGGAGGAGCTTCGTCGGCGAACTCCACTGGCCCGTCCATGGTGCGGCGGTACTGGATGATCCGCGCGCGGAGCGCCGCGGCGCTGCTGGAGTAGGGCGGTCCGGCAGGGTCAGGCGTGGTCGACCTGAACTCGACCGTCACCGGGTCCGAGCACGCCATGCCGATGTAGGCGACCGCCTTGTCACCGTTGTTGACGATCGACACGTCCGCGATCACGTAGATGGCCTGCCCCGATTGCGTGGTGTACAGAGCCGTGGTCACCTCGACCCCGCGGCCCGCGACGGCGGCCTTGGCGTGCCGGCCCGGATCCGAATGGTTCCTCAGGTGGGTGATTGCAAGCGCGCCGGCGAACGTTGCCACGATCGCTGCGGCGGCGAGCGCCACGCCGGCTCGATCGGACATCGAGGGCCGATTGGCATTCATGGCGTACCGGCAACGATCAAAAGAGGCATCTGGTTCGCGGCGATTATGGGTCGGCGGCACGCGATCTCTCCCCCGTTAAGCGCTTAGACTCGGCACCGATGCCTCCCGACCCGCCATTTCGCCATGCCATCGAGGTCGCCGGCCTGCGCAAGGTCTACGTGAGCAAGCGCGGAACGTTCCGGCGCACCAGGGTCGAGAACGTGGCGCTCGACGGGATCGACCTCGCCATCGCCCAGGGAGAGCTTTTCGGCCTGCTCGGGCCCAACGGGGCGGGCAAGACCACGACCGTGAAGATCCTGACCACCCTGCTTCTCCCGACCTCGGGGAGCGCTCGCGTCCTCGGTCGCGACGTCGTCACCGAGACGGGCGCGGTGCGGCGCCGCATCGGCTTCGTGTTTGGCGGCGAGCGAGGCCTGTACTGGCGCCTGTCCGGCTACGACAACCTGCGTTATTTCGCCGACCTCTACCTGATCCCGCCGCAGGTGTCGAAGCGCCGCATCCCCGAGCTGCTTGCCACGCTCGGGCTGGCCGGCCGCGAGCACGACAAGGTGGAGGGTTATTCGCGCGGCATGAAGCAGCGACTGCATCTCGCCCGCGGGCTCCTCAACGACCCGGACGTCCTCTTCCTGGACGAGCCCACCATCGGCCTGGACCCGGTCGGCGCGCGCGACCTGAGGCTCCTGGTCAGAGGCCTTGCCGACGATGGCAAGACCATCTTCCTGACGACCCATTACATGTTCGAGGCGGACGCGATATGCGATCGGGTGGCCGTGATCAAGAAAGGGCAGATCGTCGCCCAGGGCACGCCTGGCAGCATCAAGCAGCGAGTTGGCGAGATCGGGGTCGTGGAGTTCGAGGTCGACGCTCTCGCGCCAGAGGGGCTCGACCGTCTGCGCGCCCTGCCGGGCGTCAGCTCGGTCGTGACGGCCGAGCGTGAGCTGGCCCTTCGCGTGACCATCCACTGCGCCCAGCCGCCCGACGTCATGACGCAGCTGGGCAAGCTGCTGGACGGGGTCACCTTGCATCGCGTGTCGTCGCGCGAAGCGACCCTCGAGGACGCCTACGTCGACCTGGTCGGAGAGTCCTCATGAGGGCGCTCATGCGTGCCGCCTGGAGCGCCTTCGAGATGAGCCTCCGTCTCCGGGTCGTGAACCCCTGGACGTACCTCAATTGGCTGGTGTTCCCGGTCATCTTCGCGGCCACGGGGCTCTTCATGCTCTCGTCGTCGGGAATCGACCGGGTGGCATACGGAGTGCTCGGCGGCGGCATCATCGGTTTCTGGTCGGTCGCCTACCTCGACGGTGGCAACGCCATCCAGGACGAGCGATGGCAGGGAACTCTCGAGCAGATCTTCGCGGTGCCCGCGCCGCTGCTCGTCATCGTGATCGGAAAGATCGTCTCGAGCGTCCTGCTCGGGCTGCTGGCCTTCATCCCCACCGTTGCGCTGGCGTACTTCGGCTTTCACGCCGTCCTGCCGGCGCTCGACCCGCTTCGGTTCGCGGTCTCATTGGGCGTCCTGACCTTCTCCTTTTTCATCATCTCGGTGGCGCTGACGCCGCTGTTTGCGGTGTGGCGGTGGGCATTTACGGTGCTGAACGGCCTCGAGCTGGCCGTGTACGGCCTTTGCGGATTCATGTTCCCTGTCAGCCAGCTGCCCGGCTGGCTCCAGCCCGTCTCGTATGTGCTGTCGCCGACCTGGGCGACGCGGGCTCTTTACGCGTCGGCCAGCCCATCACCAAACGCCGGCATCGCCGGCTGGTGGCTGGTCGCACTTGGGCTGAGCGTCGCCTACCTGGCGTTGAGCGTCCTCCTCTATCGGTACGTCGACGTCAGGGCACGGGTCACCGGAGAGCTCGCGCTCGCGTGACGCAGGTCGCCGTCTTCGCGCGCTCCACCTGGCTCCAGTACGTGGCCCTTTTCCAGTGGGCGACTCCGCTCGGCTACTTCGCCTACAAGGTCGTGCTGCCGGTAACACAGATCGTGTTCTTCGTCCAGCTCGGGGTATTCGCGACCGGCCCGGGCAACGCCCTGTACTTCGCGCTCGGAAACTCTCTTCAGCTCACCGCCAACGCCGGCATCTTCGGTGTGATCGCCACGGTGTCCAACGAACGTCAATACGGCACGCTGCCGCTGCTTCTCGCCTCGCCGGCCAATCGCCTCGTCACGTTCATGAGCCGATCCTTCGTCAACGTCCTGGACGGCATCGTCAGCGTCATCTTCGGCCTGGTCGTGACGGCCCTCCTCTACGGGCTCGATTTGAGGACGGCCAACCTGCTCCTCCTCGGCCTGTGCATCGTCATCATCTCCCTGACGACGGCGGGACTGGGTCTCCTCTTCGGGAGCCTCGGGCTGGTGATGCGCGACTCGATCATCATCGCCAACGTCGTCTACTACGGCCTCCTGATCCTCTGCGGCGTCAATTTCCCGGTCGCGCGCCTTCCGCTCGTCCTCCAGGCCGTCGCCTACGCCCTCCCGTTGACGCGAGGCGTGGAGGCCGCGCGCCAGGCGGTGAGGGGAGCTGATATCGGCCAGGTGGCCGGCCTCCTTGCCGGCGAGCTGCTCGTGGGGGCGATCTACGCCGGGCTCGGCTACACGCTCTTCCGCGTGCTCGAGGGCTGGGCGCGCCGGGGTGGGCTGCAGGAGGCCTACTGACGGCGACTTGACAGGCGGGACGGCCTGGCCGTATTATTCCGATTAGCTAATTAGCTAGATAGGAAAATACGAGATGGCGACCGACCGTTTGAGCGTCACGTTTGCAGCCCTCGCCGATCCCACCCGGCGAGCGATTCTCGCCCGTCTCTCACAGGGCGAGGCTTCGGTCACGGAGCTGGCCAAGCCGTTCGACCTGAGCCTCCCCGGCGTCTCGAAACATCTCAAAGTGCTGCAGCACGCTGGGCTGATCACGCAAAGCCGAAGCGCGCAGTGGCGGCCGTGCCGCCTGGAAGGGGCCCACCTCAAGGAGGCGGCCGATTGGGTGGGGGAATACCGGCGCTTCTGGGACGAGAGTTTCGAGCGCCTCGACGAATACCTGGCGAAAGCACAAAAGGAGAACCAGAAAGATGACGGCACAAGGAGAGACCACGATGGCGAAGGCTGAGTACGTGATCGAGCCCGGAAAGCAGGAGATCATCATCACCCGCGTGTTCGACGCGCCTCGTGAGCTGGTGTTCAAGGCATTCACGGATCCACAGCTGTTTGCGCGGTGGTGGGGTCCTCGCCGCTACAAGATCGAGGTCGACAAGTTCGATTCGAGACCCGGAGGCGAGTGGCGTGTCGTCCACGTCGGAGAAGACGGCAGCCGGCACGGGTTCCGCGGCGTCAACCACGACTCGTCGCGCCAGAGCGCATCTGCGCGACATTCGAGTATGAAGGCGTCCCTGGCCACGTCGCGCTGCAAACCGCGACGTTTGAACCCCTCGGCAACAAGACCAGGCTTGTGGCGCAAAACGTCTTCCAGTCTGTTGCCGACCGCGATGGCATGGTGGCGTCCGGCATGCAGGAAGGTTCCGACGAGTCTTACGACCGCCTCGCCGAGCTGCTGGCGGAGCTCCAGAACGGCAAGCGCGTCCGCTGAGGGCACTGAACCCCTCCCCCCGGCATCGGGGGGAGGGGTGTCCCTAGGCCTTACATCCTCCCGCCGACGGATGCGTGACCGGGGCTCCCCTCGGGTGGCCGCTTCGCGGACCGACCGGGACGTGCGGAGGCGCGCTCGTCGGGTTGCCGTCGCACCCGTTGTTGGGGTGACTTGCACTCGAAGAGCTGCCTACTACTACTGTCCCGCTGGTGGCGACGCCGCCCTCGGACTGAATCGAGAACGGAATCGCATCCGGAGATCCGGATGGGAACGCGCCCACCGCTGTCTGCGCGATCAACGGCGCCGCGGTCGCCGGTGACGGCTTGCTCGGAGCTCCGGAGCCATAGGTGAACGCGACCATGCCTACGGCGGCGGCGGCCACCGCCCCGGCCGTCATGGTCGCGGCAACCCTTTGGGCCCTGTCAGCCGATCCGGCCGCGGTAGTGACCAGACCGCTGAGGCGCGTCAGCTGATTCACCGCGTAGGCCAGGAAGGCCACGATCAAGACCGACAGCCAGCCCCCGGTGCGGCCGAGGTAGTCCTCGAGGCGCTCGAGAGCGACCAAGAGCCGCCGCCGAGCGGTGGTGACCGACACGCCCAGAATCGCCGCGATCTCGCGGTTGGTGCGACCTTCCAGGTAGGCGAGGGAGATGACGCGACGTTCTTCCTGGCTGAGCTTGGAGAGTCCACCCCGGACGGTGTGCCGGTGCAGCGCAGCCGCGAGTGTCTCCCATCGTTCGGACGCGCCCGAGCGCGTCGGTCGATCGACGACCAGCAGCTCCCTCGCCCGGCCGTGGCTGCCGAGGCGCCGGCGGCGATCGACGAGCTGGACGCCGTTGACCAACCAGGATCTCATCGCATCCAGCGTCTGGTGCCCGTTCTCCGGCTCCGGCCCTCCGCTGGCGGCATCGTAGGGTACGGCCATCGAGATTAACGAGCCTACACCCCGACCTCGACTCGTGCGCAACGTTATAGGGGAAACTGTCAGGCGATGGCGAGCCCGGTAGCAGACGTCGCACCAAGGCTGCAAGCGAAGGCAGCGGCGTTTGTCAGGCACAACCGGCTGCCGGGCGCCGCGGTCGGGGTCGTCCACGGTGATGATCTCGCCTGGGCGGCTGGTCTGGGCTTCGCCGACGTGGCGGAGCGGCGGGCGCCGGAGCGAATGACGATGTACCGCATCGCCTCGATCACGAAGACGTTCACGGGCACCGCGATCATGCAGCTTCGCGACCGGGGCCTCCTGCACCTGGATGACCCTGCCGTGGCGCACGTTCCCGAGCTGCGTGGGGCGCAGAGTCCGTTTGGACCCATCGAGACGGTGACGATCCGCCGCATGCTTTCGCATGACTCGGGCCTCATGAGCGAGCCGCCCGGCACCGACTGGAGATCCCCCATCTATGAGGCGGTCGCGGCCCGCAACCTCGAGCGGGTGGCCGAGATCGGAACCAAGATCCCACCAAGCACGCACAAGAAGTACTCGAACCTGGCTTACCAGCTGCTCGGTGAGATCGTCGCCCGCATCAGCGGCTCGCCGTATACCGATTACGTGCGAGAGGCGATCCTCGAGCCACTTGGAATGACCGCGTCGGGTTTCGAGCCGCTGTCCGAGACGCTGTCGACTCGGCGTGCGACCGGGTATTCGGGGAGGTTCCTCTCAGACGATCTGGACGTTGCCGCAGCTCCGCCGACCGTGTGGGCCGAGGGTGGCCTGTGGTCGTGCGTCGATGACCTTGCGCGCTGGCTCTCGTTCCAGTTTCGGGAGGACGGCGGGCCGCGTGAGGGCGCGCAGGTCCTGGCCGGCCCCACGTTGAAGGAGATGCACAGGGCCCGCTACATCAGCAATGACGACTGGACCGAGGCATGGTGCATCTCGTGGTATGCGGTCCGTCGGGACGATGTCATCTGGGTGCAGCACTCCGGTGGCCTGCACGGTTTCATCTCGAATGTCTGCTTCGACCCCAAAGAGAAGGTGGGAGCCATAGTGCTGCTGAACGGGGTCGCCGACGCGCCCTCGCTCGCCATCGACCTGGCGACAATCGCTCGCGATGCGGCCCTCACGGCCGCACCGACGATCGAGCCGCCGCCCTCCCTGCCCGATGACTACCTCCCGCTGCTGGGGATCTACCTCAACCCGGACTATGGAGCGCTCGTCCGGCTGGAATGGCGCGATGCCAAGATGACGTTCGTCGATCCCGACGACCCTGCCTGGCGGCCCACGCTCGCCAGGACCGATGATCCGAACGTGTTCCTCATCGAGCCTGGCCAGCGTGAATCAGGCGAGCTCGCCGTGTTCCGGCGCCTGGCCGACGGCCGGGTGGCATCGGTTCTCCTGGCCGCATCCACCCTCGTACGACTGGATCGAGTGGTCGAACCTTAAGGGTTCGCTGTAGCAGTTCTAGGGAGCGACAAGACGCCATGGAAAGCGATAGGGCGGTTCCAGTCAGCGGCGTGAGCGAGCTCGTGCTCGAACAGAACGACCTGGCCGCGGCCGAGCGTTTCTATGCTGACGTCTTGGGATTTCCTGTGGTCGAGCGCTGGACCGGCGAACGCGAAGCGGTGTGGGTGATGGCGGGTGACCGGACGCGCATCGGTCTCTGGCGGCCCCAGATCGGATTGGGCGGAGGTCGCGGCGGCGTTCACGTCCATTACGCAATGGGGCTGCCCCCTGACGCCTACGGTGCGGTGGTCCAGCGGCTGCGAAGCCGCGGCTATTCGGTGCTCGACCACGACCACTCTGGTTACGCTCACGACCGCGGTCGCGCCGCCTATGTGACCGACCCTGGCGGCCATGTCGTCGAGTTCTGGACCTGGGACGTGGCCGGCCACCTGTCAGAGCTGAGTGCGGGCGAGACGCCCGGCTCAAACTGATTTGGCAGTCTTTGCTCGTCAGTTCGGTCGACCCCGCGGGGTCTTGGGGCGAATCGTCGGTCGAGTCATGGCGCGGTCCAACGCGGATTTCAACAAGTGGTTTGTCGCGCAGATAAAGAGCGAGTGCGACGGCGAGGTAGGGCGCATCGTCGAGTTGGGATCCGGCCCCGGAGTCGGCCTCGAGGAGACCCTCGAGGCATTCCCGAGCGCGCGAGTCTGGGGAGTCGATCCTTCGTCGGAGATGCTGGCGCAGTCTCGGAGACGCAACCTCGACCATGCGCGTTCCGGCAAGCTGACCCTGATCAGCGGCGACCCAGAATCGCTGCAGGCGCTCGCGCCGATCGACCTGGTGCTGGCCTCGCACGTCCTGTATTTCTGGCACCAACCTGCGCTGGAGCTCACCCGTATTCGGGACGCTTTGCGGCCCGGCGGATGGCTCGCGCTCGGTTATCAGCTGAGACCGAACATGCCACCTGTCTCCCAAAAGAACTTTCCCAGGGAAGGACACCTCCTCTACGAGTCCGACGACCATCTGTCGGTGCTGCTGTCGGCGGCTGGGTTCAAGAATCTCAAGTTCGTCGTCAAGGGGCCGAGCGATGCTCCCGAGGGCCGGCTCGCCATCGGCCGCCGCGGTGAATAAGCACCTCAACGCCAATCGCGCCCTGTGGGACGAGTGGACCGAGGTCAACTATCGGTCGGACTTCTACAGAGTCGACGCTTTCAAGGCGGGGCTCAACAAGCTTCGCGCCTACGAGATGGAGGAGGTCGGCACAGTCGAGGGCAAGGACCTTCTCCACCTGCAGTGTCATTTCGGGCTGGATACCCTCTGCTGGGCGCGGATTGGCGCTCACGTCACCGGCGCGGACTTCTCATCCGCCGCCATCGAGCAGGCTCGCGCCCTCGCAGCGGAGGTCGGGCTCGATGCGCGCTTCGTCTGCTCCGACGTGTACGACCTTCCAGATCAGCTGGATGCTAGGTACGACATCGTCTACACCTCGCGCGGCGTCCTCGGCTGGCTGCCTGACCTGGACCGCTGGGCGCGAGTCGTCGCGCATTTCGTGAGGCCGGGAGGATTCTTCTACATCACAGAGGTCCACCCCGTTGCGCAGGTCTTCGACGACGACGACGGTGTGACCGAGCTCCGCCTTAGGTATCCGTACTTCTCGCACGCCGACCCGATCGCGAGCGCCGTCGTCGGCTCCTATGCCGACCGCACGGCGAAGATCTCGCAGGACGTCGCGTACGGCTGGAACCACGGCCTGGGCGAAATCGTGACGGCGCTTGCGAATGCGAGCTTGAGGGTCGAGTTCCTCCACGAATTCCCCTTTTGCGAATGGCCGGTGTCGTTTCTTCAAGCCCAGGCGGACGGCACCCACCGCCTGCCGGCGGAACACGACGGCCGGCTGCCGCTGTTCTTCTCGCTCAAGGCAAGCAAGCCGTGACCGTGGATGAGTTCGTCGAGACCAGGGTGCTGCCCGAGTTCCGGCCCGTGGTGGCCATCATCCGGAGCCTGATGAAGGAGCACGCGCCAGGCGCGCAGGAGGTCATCAGCTACGACATGCCCGTTTACAAGGGGAAGAAGATTTTTGCGTGGATCACTTCGGCCGGCAGAGATGTCACCCTCGGCTTCTCACGTGGCGTCCAGATGGAAGATCGATACGGCTTGCTGCGGGGCGCCGCGAAGGGAGGGTCGAGGCGGGTGAAGATCAAGGACCTGGACCAGGTCGACAAGACGGCCCTCGGCTACTACATCAAACAGGCGGTGAAGCTCGACAACGGCTAGAGCTGCGCGAAGTTGGCGGGCGGCGCCCCCATCCGAGAGGACGCCGCCCGCTGGTTCAGCTGTCAGACCCCCGGACAGGTACCCGGATTGGGCCGGTCGATCCTCGACGGGCCGCCCACGGGCACGCCGGGAAACGTCACGAAGATGATGTAGTCGGTCGAGCCTTTATTCACAGCGTTGTCCAACTCACCCGGGCGTTCAACGAACGCCTGCCCGTGCGTGTACGTGGTGACGTCGCAGTGGTTCCCAACCGACGTATAGAGGGTGACCTCGCCCTGCTGGACGACGACGATGGCGCCCCCGGGATGCGAATGCCAGCCTGAGAAGCCACCGGGGGCGACCGTGATCTTGGCGACGACAATGTCCAGCCCCTGCTTGATGGGAAGCGTTCCGTCCGACATGTCGGTCCCTTGGGCCAACTTCTGGCTTGTAAATCCAGGTGGTGGCGAAGATGGTGTCGCTGCCCCCGGGACTGCGTTGACGGCTACCAGCAGCCCTGCCAATCCCACCGTCATCGCGGCCAGCCGGACTACCCGTTTCGCAAGCGTGTTCATTCGTAACTCCTCATACGGTTGTGATCCGTGACTTCCGTGTGCTTCGGCACCTGGTTTCGCCTCTGGCGTCAATCGGCACCCTACCTCTGATTGCGGGCGGCGTCACCACGAGAACTACGGGGTTGGGTACCGGTATTTGCCGTCTAAACTGGCGTCGGGTTCAGCTGATGAGTAGGAAGCTCGAGGTCGGGCTTACACCCCGCGAGTGGCAGGTCGCCCGCCTCGTGAGGGGTGGGCTGACCGATCGTGACATTGCAGGAAGGCTGTCCATCACCCGCCGGACGGCGGAGTGGCACGTCAAACAAATCCTCAACAAGCTTGGTTTCAACTCTCGCACCCAGGTCGCCGCGTGGGTCGCGCATGACGAGGCAGTCGGCTCAATCGCCGCCTCGTCCAACGGGCATCGACACAACCTCCCCCTGCAGCTGACGAAATTTGTCGGCCGCGGGAATGAGCTGGCAGAGCTGCAGCGCCTGCTCGCCGCGAAGCGTTTCGTTACCCTCACAGCCGTCGGCGGCGCGGGCAAGACTCGCCTGGCCCTCGAAGTGGCCAACCGGGCCCTGGATGCATATCCAGACGGGGCCTGGCTCGTGGACCTGACCCCGATCAAAGACGGCCATCTGGTTGCCCGGGTGTTCGGCTCGACGCTGGGAGTCCACGAGCGTCCGCGCCAACCGATTGCCGAGACCCTCCTCGAGCACCTGCGTGGCCGTCATCTGTTGCTGGTGGTCGACAACTGCGAGCACGTGATCGAGGGTTGCGCCGGTCTTGTCGACACCATCCTCCGCTCTTGTCCCGGCGTCACGCTTCTGGCTACCAGCCGGGAGCCTCTCCGCGTCAGCGGCGAAACGATCTGGCGAGTTGCCCCGCTCGCGGTCCCCGATGCGAGCGCCGTTCTCGATCTGCGTGACCTTGCCCAATACGAGGCCGTCGGCCTGTTTCTGGATCGTGCGCAGCTGGCTGCGCCTGGTTTTGAGATCAACGCGGAGAACGCCTCTGCCATCGCGCAACTCTGCCGCCGGCTCGACGGGATCCCGCTGCCGATCGAGCTGGCCGCGGCGCGCGCCGGCTCGATGTCCCCTGACCAGATCTTGAATCGGCTGGAGAATCGATTCGCACTCCTGACCGGCGGCAGTCGCGCCGGGCCGGCGCGCCATCGGACCCTGCAGTCCGCCCTCGACTGGAGCCACGACCTGCTGCGTGATAAGGAGCGGAGGCTCTTCCGGCGTCTATCGGTGTTTGCGGGCGGCTTCAGTCTCGAGGCGGTCGAGCAGGTCTGCTGCGACCACGATCTCGAGGTCGACGCGATTGCAGGCCTGCTTGGGAGCCTGGTCGACAAGTCGCTTGTGGTCGCATCCGTCGAAGGGTCGGCACCGGTCCGCTTCCGAATGCTGGAGACTCTGCAGCAGTACGGACACGCACGCCTGGCTGAACACGGCGAGGTGGAGCGAATGAACCGAAGCCACTCTGAGTTCTTCGTGGCATTCGCTCGAGAGACCTCACCGAAGCTCAAAGGCCGTGAGCAGCAGGTCTGGCACAGGCGGCTCGGGCAGGACGTCAGCAACCTGCGGTTGGCGCTCCAGTGGACCAGCGGCCGTGAACCGGATGCAAACTTGCGGCTGATCATTGCGCTGACCGGCTTCTGGTACATCGCCGGCCTTGTCGAGGAGGGCGACGGCTGGCTCAAGCGGGCGCTGGCCGGCTATCCCGTCCGGAACGGGCTCAGGGCGGAAGCGCTTGCGCAGGGCGGGCTGGTCTCCTACTGGCGCGACGACATCGACACTGCCTCCGCACGCTGGCATGAATGCCTGGACATCTACCGCGAGCTGGATGACCGAGAAGGAGTTGGCCAGGGGCTGCGTTGGGCGGGGGAGCTGAAAGAGTGGCAAGGCGACCTGGAAGAGGCGCGGAGGTGCTTCGACGCCAGTCTGGCCATAGCCGCGGAGGCGAAGGACGACGCGTCGGCCGCTGACCTGCGGAGGCAGCTAGGACGATTGGCGATGAAAGAGGGAGACCACGAAAAGGCGCGCACGTACCTGGAGGAAAGCCTTACGTATCACGAGCGGATAGGCGACCTCCGGTTGATGAACATCGCTCGTGGCTACCTGGGCCTGAACGCGATAGACAGGGGAGACTTTGCTGCCGCTCGCTCGTATCTGGAGGGAGGCCTGGCAATCGCTCGTGTTCTCGACTTCACCATCGGCCTGGCCACTCCGCTCATGTACTTTGCGGCGCTGGCCGCGGCCCAGGGCCACCCGAGTCGAGCTCTGCGCCTTTCAGGTGCGTCGGATGCACTCGCTGCGTCAGTTGGCGGCGTTGCCACTCGGCTGACGAGGCCGCTGGTGGAACGGTGGCTCGACAAGAGCCGCCTGGACCTGGGTCCCCGGCGGTCGGAATCGTACTGGGCGGAAGGCCGTGCAATGTCTCGAGATCGCGCTATCGAATATGCACTGAAGAGCTGAACCAGCGTCGCCCTCGCAACGATTTCATCACCCCTGCTAGCCTCTCGTTTCGTGGCGCAGCCACTTCGACCGGGGGGACATCCATGCGATCCGGATGCTCGCTGACCCCGCGATCTCGCCGAACGGAGACCTGGTCGCCGTCACCGTGCTCACCCAAGACCTCGACGCGAACGAGCAGTGCAGCGCGATCTGGGTCGTCCCCGCCGATGGATCTGCGCCGCCGCGGCAGTTGACCCGAGGTCCGCGACGGGACCAAAGCCCGCGTTTCTCGCCCGATGGCAGTCGCCTCGCCTTCCTGGCCAACCGCGAAAAGGAGTGGCGGAACGACCTCTACGTCCTCGACCTCGCCGGCGGCGAACCCACGTGGACCGCCCGGCTGCCGCGGGGGTTGTGCGAGTCGGCTCTCCCCGTCTCAGTTCCCGCTACGGTAGTGCGGTGGAAGCGATGAAATCCTCGGGTGGATTCCGTTTCCTTCCGACAGACGCCCCTTTTTCTGCCGGCGTGGCCGCCGAACCCGAGTACCAGATCGTGCGCGCACGCACTCCGCGCTACACGGCGCTCGCGCAGGGATTTCGCATTGTCGAGGAGACCCTCGAAGCTGAAGGCCGCCCGCTGGCCGCGCTCTGTGCGATGGAGCTCCGCATCCCCAAGCCGCTGAGCCGCGCTGGCTTCGACGACTTCAACGTCGGTTACCTGGCGCAGCTCCAGCGCTGGGGGCTGTCCGTGAACGGTCACCAGCCGGCCGCTCGAACCAACGTCGCCCCGGAGACCGAGCCTCCAGAGCAGCCCAGCCTGCACGCCTTCTGCTACACGGTCGAGGGTGTGGGGCGGCGAGCCACATTCGTAATCTCGGGAGCGCCGGAACCGCCCGGCACGCGGGGCGGTCTACAGATCTTCTGGGCAACCATCGCCAAGGCTTTGGAAGAGCGAATGACGGCTCTGGGCGTCAGCTGGGCCGATGCGACCGAGACTCAGTTCTACGGCACTCGCGCCGACCACGAGCTCTTCGCAGCGCGGGGTCTGGCTCACTTTGACGAGCTGGTGCGGCCCGGCTTGCGCTGGTTCTTCGCGCGTCCTCCGGTCGATGGCTTCAACCTGGAGATCGATGTCCGCGGATTGGCGCGCGAATCCTTCCTGTGAGCATGAGTCGGGCGATTGAGCTCGGGCGACGGGCGGCGTAGGAGGACAACATGCAGATCACGAAGAACGGCATTGCAACTACGGCGGGGTCGATCGACTGGTTCACCGGCGCCGTATTCGTCGACTCAGTCGCCGCTCCGTCAGGTGGGTCGCGGCTGAGCGCGAGCAGCGTCCACTTCACGCCGGGCGCGCGCACCGCGTGGCACACGCACCCCAACGGCCAGACGATCTACGTGACCGAGGGCGTCGGTCTCGCGCAACGACGTGGTGGCCCGGTCGAGGTCATCCGATCGGGCGACCGCGTGTTCTTCGAGCCCGACGAGGAACACTGGCATGGCGCGGCACCAACGCGGTTCATGACCCACCTCGCGATGCTCGAGGTGGACGACAAAGGGAACAACGCGACATGGGGCGACCATGTCACCGATGCAGAGTACGCGGCGGCGCCGGCGATCGAGGGCATGTAGCCATGCGGGCTGCCATATACAACGGTCCCCACGCGATCGAGCTAGGAGAACGCCCCGACCCGGTGATCGCAGCTCCAACCGACGCTGTCGTTCGCGTCGTCCTTTCATGTGTGTGCGGTTCGGACCTGTGGTATTACCGCGGCGAGTCGCCCCATGACCTCGGTGCGATCGGCCACGAGTTCATCGGCGTGGTGGAACAGGTGGGCGCCGAGGTGCAAGGCCTGGCCGAGGGCGACTTCGTCATCGCGCCCTTCATCTATTGCGACGGCACGTGCGCAAACTGCCGGGCTGGGGTCCCGTCGCAGTGCGTCAATGGCGGAGGATTCGGCAACCACGGCATCGACGGCGGCCAGGGCGAGGCGGTGCGCGTGCCCCTGGCCGGCAGCACCCTCGTCCGGGTGCCGGGCTCCGGTCATTCGGATGAAACGATGCGCTCGCTGCTCGCGCTCTCCGACGTGATGTGCACCGGCCACCACGCGGCGGTGAGCGCCGGAGTGAAGTCGGACGACATCGTCGCGGTGGTCGGCGACGGCGCCGTGGGGCTGTGCGGCGTCATCGCGGCCCGCCGCTTGGGCGCGGCTCGAATCATCGCACTGAGCCGCAATCCAGCCCGACAGGAGCTGGCCCGGTCCTTCGGCGCGACGGACATCATCGCCGAGCGCGGTGACGCGGCGATCGAGGCGGTCCGCGAGCTCACGAATGGGGTCGGAGTCGACGCCGCCCTCGAGTGCGTGGGCACAGGACAGTCAGTCGCGACGGCGTTGGCCATCACAAGGCCAGGCTCGATGGTTGGAATGGTCGGCGCCCCCCACGGCGTCGACGCATCGATCGCCGATACGATCGTCTTCCGCAATGTCGGCTTGCGCGGCGGCGTGGCACCCGCGCGCGCTTATATCCCTGAGCTTCTCGATGATGTCCTCGAGGGCCGCATCGATCCAGGCCGCGTCTTCGACTTCGAGACCGACCTCGACGGCGTCGCCGAAGCGTATGCGGCCATGGACGAACGCCGAGCGATCAAGTCGCTCCTGCGGATCGGGACGAAGGAGACGGACCGATGACAAAGTGGACCGGCGACCAGCTCGACAAGGTCGGAAGAGCGGAAGAGCTGCAGATTACGTCGGTCCGGCTCGACGGCACGCTGCGAAAACCGGTGACCGTGTGGGTCGTCCGTAACGGCGACGACCTGTACGTCCGATCCGTTAGAGGGTCCGGTGCGCATTGGTTCCGCGGTACCCGGGAAAGGCATGAGGGCCGAATACGGGCCGGCGACGTCCAGCAAGACGTCACATTCGTCGACGCCCAGCACGACATCGATGACGAAGTCGATGCTGCCTACCGGGCCAAGTACAGCCGATACGCCGGAAGCATCCTCAACAGCGTGCTGACTCCGGAGGCGCGTTCGACGACGATCAAGCTCCAGCCGCGTTTGACAGGCTCGTAGCTCCAAACACCGGAGGTTCCCGAGTCAAGTCTCAGGCAGGCCGTTCCACGGCCTTCACGTCCGCCGAGGCCAGGAAGGCAAAGAAGATCTCGCTCCAGCGGTCAGCAGCGTCGACGACGGGACCATGGCCGGAGCCTTCGAACATCTCGATCTGCACCCGGCCGCCCGCGCGGCGGTATCCCTCCAGCACGTTGCGAATCTGCGCGACCATTGGCTGCGGAGGAAACACCTCCTCGCCAGGCCATCCGGGTACGACGCCCATCTTGCCCAGCGTCCCCATCTCCCAGGCCGAACCGTCGGCGACCACGATGTCGGCCGTGCCGTGGGTCCACAGAATGGGCGGCTTGGGATCGAGGTCGACGATGTCCGACCAGTTGCAATACTTCGGCGAGAGAGCGTTCAGGATGCCGCGAGTGCCCGGTGCGATGCCAGGCCAGTTGGGAGAGGGCGTGAGGTCGCCGGGATAGCCGTCCTCGCCAGTGACCGACTTCAGGATCTCATCGACCAGCGTGTCTTCTCGCTCTTTCGGCTCGCGATGCGTGGGCGCCCAGTACGACGTGTTCATAACGTTGCGCGGCGAGAACGGCGAGTCCGCCGACGTGTCGTGTGCGGCGATGGTCTTGGTGAAGTCAGGGCTTCCTGTCCCGCCGCCCGACCCGGCGTAGTCGGGAAAGCACGGAGTGCCGTCGAGGCGCACGCCTCCAAAGCCGTAAGGCGACACGGGGTCGATGAACGTCAACGAGGCAACGGCCCGGTCCATCGCATAGTTCGCGATAGCGGCACCGCCAGTCGACCAGCCGACCAGGTGAACCGGTTGGGTGATGCCGAGGGCCTGGACCAGCGAGTAGGCGTCGTCAGCCCAGTCGTGGAGCCCGCGGGTGGCGTCGATAGGAACCGGCTCGGTGTCGCCGAACCCACGCATGTCGGGCGCGATGATCCGGTAGCGGTCCGGAGGGCCCGGCATCAAATGCTCAAAGAAGCGGCCAGTCGAGAGGTTGCCGTGAATCATCAGCACCGGAACCCCGTCGGAGGGTCCCGACTCGATGAAGCGCATGTTGAGGCGGTTCGTTTTGACGGTCCGAGAGTGGACGCCGGGAGGTGGATTCATCGAAGCCTCCTTTGGGTTATGCCGACAAGATAGCGTTTGCTTCAGGGCCGACAGGGCGCCAGCCCGGCCCGGTTTGCGACGCTCAAACTGGTCCCGCGGTCAGCTGGTTGAGCTTGCGCATCGTGTTCGCGCTGCGCATGGTGGTCTGCTTGTAGTAGGGCGTGCCGATGATCCTGTTCATGCGGCTCTTCTCAATGTCCTTGCGGTCGACCTGCCAGATGACAGCCCCAGGCGCGTACCGCACGTTGTCGACCCCCGGCCTGACCGGCAGCCGCTCGAGCATCTTGACGTCGTCCAGCTCCTTCCACAACAAGAGGACGTAGGTGCGCATCGTCTTGTCGTCGACCCAGTTGCGTGGGATCGCGTCGACCAGCCTCTTCAGGTCCTTGTGATCCCTGACCAGCACCTTGATCGGCATGCCGGTTCGCTCCTCGAGCGCCGTCTCGATCCTTGCTCCGAGCCTCTGGGTGTCGGACGCCCTGGTCGAGAAGATGACGTTGCCTGAGTTGATATAGGTCCGCACGTCCGACAGGCCGAGGTCGACCAGGGCTTCCCTGATGGCCGCCATCGAGACGATGGACTTTCCGCCCACGTTGATTCCCCTCAGAAACGCGACGTAGACCATCCAGCCGCCAGTTTGATCAGGACGGGCGCCTTTCCTTCCCCACCGGCTTCAGATCGCCCTTGAGCGCATCCTCATACGCGGCCCACAGCACCCCATACGCCGCCACCAGGCCTTCGGGGCGGGGCTGCCGCAGCGCCATCTCGAAGCGCTTTGTGTACGCATGGTCGCCGAGCTCATCTCGCAGCAAGGCCTGAGTCTGCGCCTCCCATTTCGACGCCGACGCGAGGTCCTTGCGCTTCTCAATCATCAGCCGGCCCCGGTTCATCATGTCCTCCAGGCGCGCGACGAAACCATGCCGGTCGAATCCCTTCGGCGCGCGGGGCGGGCCCTCGCGGCTCACCGTCTTCCATTGGACCGGGCGGGCATATGACGGGGGCGACGCGGAGGGGCGCCAGCCGGCGGCTGCCCGCTCTCGGTCGTATGCCTCGCGCTTGGTGCTGTTGGTCAGAACGTCATGCGCCAGGTTGATCAACTTCGCGTGCTCGAGCGCGTCGGGATGGTTGCCGCGGTCAGGGTGCCAGTACTTGAGCTGGCGGCGCCAGGCGGCGTGCAACTCCGTCTCCGTTGCGTCAGGCGGGACGCCGAGCACGAAGTAGTAGTCGGCTAAGGAACGGCGGTCGTCAGGCGAGGCCGCACCTCCTTCGTCTCACACGCAGAAACTGGGCTGTCGAAAGCGCAGTCTCGCACGGCGGGTAGGGCTTGTGGCAAGCCCCTTAGCCAGTGGGATAATGGTTATGGAGACAGCCGTCTTTAGCAACGCTCCGGGCTCGGGACAACATAGAGCCTCAACTAGGAAGGTAGCGGGCAGAATCCTCTGACCATGACGGCCCGTCGAGCGTGTGAGCTTGACCACCTCGTTGTTACGGCATCAGCTTTGGCGGCCGGTGTGGCTTGGGTTGAATCGATACTCGGAGTGGCTCTACAGGCGGGCGGTGAGCACCAGCGTATGGCGACTCACAATGCTCTGCTCCGTATCGGCGACTCAACGTATTTGGAGGTAATCGCGCCCGACCCCGCAGCGTTGCGCCCCCATGAACCTCGGTGGTTCGGGCTCGATCGCATGAGCGCTGACCAACTACCAAGACTGGCCACCTGGGTCGCTCGCACCGACGACATAAAGGCAACGACCACCGCGTGCGATGGTGAGTTCGGTGACATCGAACCAGTGAGTCGTGGAAGTCTCAACTGGCTGATCACCATTCCAGCGCAAGGCGCTTTACTCGATGGCGGCGTCATTCCGATGCTGATTGAATGGCCGATTGCCAAACACCCGGCAGCAGCGCTCGAGGAAAGGGGCTGTGCCTTGAGGCAGCTGGACTTGTTCCATCCGAACGCGGACGCGGTCGCCAAGATCCTTGAGTGTCTCGAGATTCGCCCCGAAGTTGGGATCCACCAATTGGCCACCGGCACGCGGCCGTACCTGGTGGCACATATCGAAACGCCGCAAGGGCTGCGGTGGATAGGCAGTTCAGTCGACCGAATGGAGTAGCGCGCGCGACTCGATTGTGCTCGCGCAGGGAGTTGCGCCATGAACCTTGGGATTAGGAGGCTGCATGCACGCTGTGTCAGGCAGTGTCGGAGACTGCCAAACGAGCCGCATCTTTGGCGCAGCAGTGTCACAGAGTGTCAGGACTTGACACCGCATCTGATGATTAGTTTGCAAAGCTTCACGGGGCTCGCCAGCTGACCTGGATGCCGACGACATGGGGATGGCGCGTGGCGGTGATCGCGACCATCCTTGTCGTCTTCGGCAACGCCGCCGGCATTGCCGCCGGGCCAAACGTTGTCACCGTTTCCTGGGCGTCGATCGCCCAGAGTGCCGGCACGGTGCTGATCGTCATCGTTGCCTCTCGCTGGTGCGGGCTGACCTGGGCCGAGGCGGGCATCGGCCGGACCAACCTGCTGCGATCCAGCCTGATCGGCGCGGGGATAGGGCTCGCGCTGGCCGCGGTGGTTCTCCTGGCGCTGGAGGCTGGCGCTCAGCTAGGGACCCCGATCACCTACCAGCCATTGCGTGGAGCGTCGATTTCAGCCGTCCTGACTCACGCCCTGGTGGGCCTACCACTGCTGACCGCGATTCCCGAAGAGCTCGCATTCCGCGGGCTGATGCTGGGTTTGCTCATGAGGAAGCTGACGCCATTGCGCGCAACGCTCGTGACGTCCGCCATCTTTGTCGCCTGGCATGTTGTGGTTCAGGTGCAAACGCTGGCCGTGACCAATTTCACAAGCCCGTGGCTGATCGTTCCGGCCATGGGCCTCGCCTTCGCGGGACTCTTCGCCGGCGGAATGGTATTCGCGCTCCTACGTTTGCGCACACGCAATCTGGCCGCGGCGGTTGTGGCTCACTGGTTGTTCGACGCCGGCTTGATTACGGGACTGTTCTTCCTGACCCGTTCCTGACTGTCTACGTGAAGGTGTCAATTAGGGTGTCGAATCCACGCCGGCGGCCACGGCCGAGGCCTGCGGTATTGGACAAGCATCGGAACGCGCCGATCTGCATGCTGATACCTATGCCCGAGTTGGTATCTGTTGCACAGCCCACGAATTCCCATCCGGGTCGCTGAAGAAGATGAATGAACCCCAAGGAAGTACCTGGACTTCGCTTGTCGTCACGCCGCGACCCGACAGCTCTCGGCGAACTGCTTCAACGTCGTCCACGACAACCTGAAGTCCTTTCTGTGATCCCGGAGCCATTTCGGTAACGCCTACTCCCATAACTATTGAGCATGCCGATCCAGGCGGGGTGAGCTGCACGAAGCGCAGTCGTTCGTTGACCTGATGATCGTGGTCTAGATTGAAGCCCACCTTGTCGACATAGAACGACTTGGCGCGGTCGACATCGGTCACGGGCACGGGGACTAGTTCGAGTCTCATGTCCATGCTCCAAATCTAGATCGTCAGGTGCGAATGTGCCCGAGACAGCTGGTGCTCGCGCAGGGAGTCGAACCTTGAACCTTGGGATTAAGAGACTCACGACAGATCGTCTCAGGACGTCTCAATGTGGATCAGGGCGTCTCAGCAGTATTCGAAGCTGTGACGCAACCGTCTCAGGAAGTCTCAGGGAGTGTCAGAGCGTCTCACGGTTAAGCTGTCAAACAAGCTGTCAAGAATGCTGAAGTTCCATCCCGACGTACAGCCAAACGTCCTCGTCCGGCTCCCCCTCTAAAGCGTATGGACCCCGATCGCCCTCATTCTCAGGAGAACACCTGGAAGGTGAAAGAAGTGTAGGGCGACGTAGGACAGGGGTCGCCTGAGGGACAGTCTGTCCCGGTTGCCCAGACCCCTGTACGACCGGGCTTGGCTGCTCGAAACGCGCGCTGAATGCCGTCCGCCAACAGTGTCGCCGGCTGATCAGGGCACGATGATGGCCGGATCGGAGCTGGTCAGGCGTGCCCATGCAGTGCCTCCTGGCAGGTTCCGCAGCGTAACGACGAAGCGCTGTCCGCTGCGGAGATGGATCACCGATGGATAGCCCAACCCTGCGATGACCTGGTCTCGCTCTGAGATGACGAGCCCAGTCTGCAGTTCGAGGTCGTCGATCACCACGACGATGATCTGTAGTGGCGCCGGCGCGTTGCATTCGATCGGGCAGTCGACGTGTACGTAGGCGGTCACTGTGGTCCGACCCACGGCGGCGGCCTTGAAAACCGTGCCGTTCGAATACCGTCCGGCAACGCCCAGCACCGCCTTGTCGCGGCTGGTAGGGTATTCGAGCTCGACCAAGAGCGTCTGGCCGAGGCTCATGTAGAAGATCCCGAGGGTGTCGCCGTAATCAACCCTGAGGTTGGTGGGAGGTGCAGGCGAAAGGCTCGGCTTGACTGGTCCGACGCTGCAGGCCGCCAGAGCCAACACAGCAAACGCTCCGCCCATTCCGGTTGCCAGTCTCACCGTCGCGAGTCGCATCAAACCAGCAAACGTGGGTCGATGTCCACCGTAACGCGGATTTCACCGCCAAGACCGTCTTGTACCTCTGCTCGGTCACACTCACCTCCCTCATCCGAGGGAGTGTCGCGTAGGTACCGAAGTAGCTGTAGCGAATCAGCCGGAGTTGTGTAGCACAGCAGCCGAAGGCGTGGGGTGAGGTGTATGCCGGCGCGGGGGCTCGAATCCAGTAACTCTTGAATCCTCGTTGAAGGGCATCTCGAGTACTCGGTAGATGACTCGGAATGAATTACCCACGCGCCGTCCGCTCCGACCCACCTCCACAATTCGTTCCACCATCGGTGCGCGTTTTCGCAAGGTTCTCCGGGTCATCAACGAACTCGAGGACCTTCTCGACAGGCGTGTCGATCGTCACAGTGGCGTGGATCTGGGACGCGACAGCGCCTCCTTGACCGATTTGCCGAAGAGAATAGGGCGCGCTGACTCTAGCTGAGCGGAAAGCGTTCTTCGAGCTCGGCCGGACACGCGGAGTAGCCTGTCTGCCTAACGATGCTGGACATCAGGGAGCAGCCGGCACTGCTCTTTTGGATCGGACTCGTCGGGATCGTCGTAACGGGTTCCATAGTCGGTATGGGCGCCGACAACTACTGGGGGCTTACCAATATTGGCAACCTGGATCCAACCGTCCCGGCCGTGAGAGGCCAATTGCTGATGGCCGCGCTCGCCGCGTTGACCGGTTTGTGTGACCTGGTCGCGATCGGCGTGGTGTTCGCGGGGGGTGTCACCGTGGTTCAACGGCTGCGAGGTGTGGCCTAGCTTCAAGATCCTGTCCCGGAGGGCGGCGGAGACTATGCCGAGACCGTCCGCCGCGGCCGAGGGCGAACCTGGCGGAAATTGAGCCTCGGGTGCCCCGTGGTGCGTGCCTGCGCAGATCAGTGGCCGAAGCGCATCGCGATCATCAGGGAGAACAAGACCAGGAAGAGGCCCAGCTCAACCCGGCCAAGCCGGCTCAGACGAATGAGGCGGGCGGTGTAGTTTGCGGGGTCGGCCGACGCGAGCTCCAGGCATCGGCGGCAACACAACCGCCCAGATGGCGAATACAGCCACGGCAAGCCGCTGGTGTTTGGATAGCCTCCGCAATTCAGTGATGCGGGGGCTTACGACATAGCCTTTCGAGCGACGGCCACCAGCCCCACATTGCGCATCTAACAGATGCCTGTCGGTGCATCCGTCAATTTGACGCGTTGTGACGCATTTCGGGCGCGAAAGAGGTTGTTTCTGCTGTGCGACTCACACTCAATTGATGACAGCGGTCCGCATCAAATGGCACGCCCTGTCGCGCTGGGGCATCTCCTGACACACAAATGGTGTCGCGCAGGGAGTCGAACCCTGAACCTTGGGATTAAAAGGAGATTGACCTCCCTTGCCAGGAAGCGTCAGGACGCGTCAAGGCGTGCCACACGTATTCGCCGGCCCAACGCGTTTGTGCCACAGACCGTCCCGACGTGCCACAGACTGCCCCGGGTAAGCTGTCAAATAAGCTGTGACGTGAGCTGCTGGTGCGTCGCGGCCCAGCGCGCGAGGCGGCGAATCCCGTCGTCGGACGCGGTGCCGGGCTCGGGGCTATAGACATACAGCGACAATCCGGTGTCGGCGGACAATTCCATAGCCTCAAACAGCAGGTGGAGCTCTCCGACGATCGGGTGGCGGAAATGCTTGACCCCGCTGTTGTGCTGGCGCACGTTGTGAGTCGCCCACCGCTTCCGGAACTCGTCGCTGCGGGTGGACAGCTCCCCGACCAGGTCCGTCAGCGCGCGGTCGTACGGGTCACGGCCGGCGCCGGTGTGCAGGATCGCAACGGTTTCATCGGCCGCCCATTCCCAGTCGAGATAAAAGGAGCGGGAGCGCTCGTCGAAGAAGATGAATCGGGCGTGGTTGGCCGGACGCGCCGAATTGTCATACAGGTCGCAATACAGGGCGTAGCCGAGCTGATTGGCGGCGAGGATGTCTAGCCGGCGGTTGCCAACGAATGCCGGGGCGCCGGTGATCGCGTCGAGCGCCAGCTGAACGCCGGGGCGGATGCGCTGTTTTGGCGCAGTCTGGCGGCGCGGTCGGTTGCTCCTGGCGGCGGCTCGGGCGAGATCGAACAGATGGGCCCGCTCGGCGTCGTCTAGCTGCAGCGCACGGGACAGCCCCTCGAGAACGTCCTCGGACACCCCCTCAAGGTTGCCCCGCTCCAGTCGGGTGTAGTACTCGATGCTGACCGCGGCCAGCTCCGCGACCTCCCCGCGGCGAAGCCCCGGCACCCGCCGGCTGCCGTGCGACGGCAGTCCTCTCTGTTCCGGGGTGATCCTGGCCCGGCGCGAGGCCAGGAACTCACGGATCTCGGTCCGGTAGTCCATGCCCTCAATACCCTAGAACGTCGCCAGTCCGTGGAGAGAGTCCCTGCCAGTACCCCTCACAGCAGAGACTTCCCCACTGTTCCGAAGCCTGGTTCGATGGGCGACAGGCTGCGCCGGGCACTGACCGGCAGGCTCATCGCCACCAGGGAGGATTTGAGGAACATGACGGAAAAGAAGGTTTGGTTCATCACCGGGGCCGGCCGCGGCATGGGCGTCGAGATCGCAAAGGCGGCGCTCGCGGCCGACGGAGCAGTCGTGGCAACTGGCCGCAATATCGATCGGGTGGCGAACGCCATCGGGGAGGAAGACGATCTGCTGGTCGTCAAGCTCGACGTCACGAACCGCAACGACGCCGAGGCGGCGGTGAAGGCCGCCCTCGACCGCTTCGGGCGCATCGATGTGCTGGTCAACAACGCCGGCAACTTCTCTGCGGGCTACTTCGAGGAGCTGACGCCCGAGCAAGTTGAGCGGCAGTTGACGACGAGCCTACTCGGCTCGATGAACATCACGCGCGCTGTCCTGCCGGTAATGCGCCGGCAGCGTTCCGGCCACGTCATCTCGATCTCTTCGGGTGCCGGCCTGCTCGGCTTCGAATTCTGCTCCGCCTACGCCGCCTCGAAGTTTGGGCTCGAGGGTTGGATGGATTCGCTACAGCCGGAGGTCGCGCCATTCGGGATCCACACCACGATCGTCAATCCCGGCTTCTTCCGCACCGAACTCTTGACGAAGGAGTCGGTGACCTATGCCGAGCCGTCGATCGACGACTACGCCGAGCGAAGGGCGCAGCAGCTTCAATGGTGGAAGGCGCAGAGCGGGCAGCAGCCAGGCGACCCAGCGAAGCTCGCTACGGCGCTGATGACAATCGCCAGTGCGGAGGAGCCGCCGCACCGCTTCATCGCCGGCGCCGATGCGATCGCTCTCGCAGAGCAAAAGGTCGCCGCTCTCCAGGCGCAGATCGCCGCCTACCGTGATCTGTCGACGTCGCTCGCCCTCGACCTCGAGCACGCTGAAGGGAGATAACGAATGCGCGCGACGGTCATGTACGGCGCGCGCGACGTTCGGGTCGAGAAAGTCCCGGACGCCCGCCTCGTCGAGCCGACCGATGCGTTGGTGCGCGTCACCCGCGCCGCCATCTGCGGCGGCGACATCTGGCCCTATAACCAAATGCAGCCGAGCGAGACGGGCCAGCGCATGGGCCACGAGTTCATCGGGGTCGTCGCCGCGATCGGCGCTGAGGTCCGCACCGTGAAAGCCGGCGATGTGGTCGTCGCGCCGGATGCGTGGTCCGACGACACCTGCGTCTTCTGCAAGGAGGGACTGCACACCTCATGCCTCCACGGCGGCTGGTGGGCCAGCGGCGGCATCGACGGAGGCCAAGGCGAGGCGGTGCGAGTTCCTCAAGCAGACGGAACACTCGTCGTCCTGCCAGTCGGTCCGGACGATGCGCTTATGCCGTCTCTTCTCACTCTCTCCGACGTGATGGGGACAGGCCACCACGCGGCCCTCGCCGCCGGAGTCGGTCCCGGCAAGACGGTCGCAGTCATCGGCGACGGCGCCGTCGGCTTGTGCGGTGTGATCGCGGCGAAGCGGCTCGGCGCGGAACGGATCATTCTCCTCGGCAGTCATCCCGACCGGATCGTGCTCGCGAAGGAGCTCGGTGCCACTGACATCGTCAGCGCGCGCGGCGACGAGGCGGTCGAGCGTGTGCGCGAGCTCACGGGCGGCTTCGGCGTCCAGTCCGTGCTCGAGTGCGTCGGCCACGAACAGTCGACGGTCACCGCGCTGAGCATCGCCCGTCCCGGTGGCGCGGTCGGCCGGGCCGGCCTTCCGCAGCGGGAATCGATCCCGATGGCGCTACCGACCTTCTTCAAGAACGTCGCCATCGGCGGCGGTCCGGGCCCTGCCCGCGCCTATATCAAGGAGCTTCTACCTGACGTCCTCGAAGGCCGGATCGAGCCAGGCCGCGTCTTCGATCGGGTCACCAACCTCGACGGCGTGCCCGATGGCTACCGCGCGATGAACGAGCGCGAGGCGATCAAGGTGCTGATCAAGTTCTGAAACGGAAACGCGATGCAAAGGCGAAGGGAGGCGCACCGATGACTGCGTGGAATAGTGATGAGCTCGCCAAAATCGGAGCGGCAGAAGAAGTGCAGATCGCACCACTCCGGCGCGACGGCACGCCCAGAAAACCGGTGACCGTGTGGGTCGTCCGTCACGGCGACGACCTATACGTTCGATCCGTCAGGGGGCGCAGTGGTCGGTGGTTCCAGGGTACCCAGGAGAGGCACGAGGGTCGGATACGAGCCGGGCGTGTTCAGCAGGACGTCACATTCGTCGCCGCCGACCACGACTTCGATGACGAAATCGACGCGGCCTACCGCACCAAGTACCGCCGATACGCCGGAAGCGTCCTCAACAGCGTGCTGACTCCACAGGCGCGATCCACGACGCTCAAACTAGTGCCGCGCTCTACTCGCTCTTAGTTCAGAAATCTACCATCGGCGATTTGACGCGTTGTGACGCGTTTTGGGCTGTGAAAAGCACTTTCTTGGGTACGCGATTCACGTGCATTTGATGACAGCGGTCCGCATCAAGTGGCACGCCCTGTCGCGCTGGGGCATCTACTGACACACAAATGGTGCTCGCGCAGGGAGTCGAACCCTGAACCTTGGGATTAAGAGACTCCCGACAGATCGTCTCAGGACGTCTCAGGGAGGATCAGGGCGTCTCACCTGTATTCGGAACAATGACGCAACCGTCTCAGGACGTCTCAGAGAGTGTCAGGGCGTCTCATGGTTAAGCTGTCAAACAAGCTGTCAAATGGCCTTCGAGCCCTCGGCTTTCCCAATCGCACACATAGCCTTACAGCAGCCATGGTGCTGAATCCAGGAAACGGCCTTCCGCCATTCATCGCCCAGCTGCTCGGCGAAGCCGCCGCTCGAGCAGTGGTGCTTTCCGCACGGCAGCCAGTCTGGAGACTGCCCACCAAAACTCCGATCGTCCTCCGCCGAAGTGCGCAAGCCATCACAGATCCCACTCAGGCGGCTGCTGATCTCGACTGGCTGCACTCCTTCCTTGAAGACCTGGCGGGCACTCTTTTTCTCGCACCGCGTCCAATGCCGATGCCGACTCAGCCAGTCATCCCCCTCATGCGGGAGGGCCGGCTCAATTCTCGGATGTACGTCCGCGGAACCGTCCGCGCTCTCCCAGCTGGGCAGCGGGAATCAAGAGATAGCGGCACAACCTTGGGGCCCAGCGATAATCTGCCAACATCAGGGTCGGTTCGACCGTCTTTCAGCTTGGCTGTCAGACGCTGACTGGCAGTAGGGAGTAATGTCCAGCAAGACCCGGACGCGCAAGGATGCCTCTCAAGCAGAGGTGGCTCGGCCAATACCTCGCGGGCCGCTCCAATCGCCACCTTTCCGGTGCGCAGCCAAGGACTGCCATGGAATCCCAGTTCAGTCCGAGGAATATTGCCTGGCACACCTCAGTCCGGCAGGCCGCGATGCATTCTTAGCCGCCCTAAAACCCGGAGCGCAACTCAATCTGGTTGGCGTGCCAATCGATAGCAACTTACTCGCCAGAATCATTGTCGCGACACAAGCTGAACTAGGCGACTCGACGTTCCAAGACGCTCAATTCATTGATGGGGCTGATTTCGGCCGAGTGCAGTTCAAAGGAAACGTATCGTTCATCGGGGCGCACTTCTATGGGGCAGCTATATTCCCGGGTGCCCGGTTCGGTGGCGAGGCACTGTTCAACGCAGCGGAATTCCATTTGGAAGCCTGGTTTGGCGGGGCCAAGTTTCGGAAGGACGCTACCTTCTTCAGAGCGCACTTCAACCTGTACGCGTTCTTTGGCGCGGCGCGGTTTGGTGGATTCACCTCGTTCGAGGAGGTTCGCTTCGATGGAGAGGCCTTGTTTGACGAGGCGGACTTCGGTGGGCTCACAGGATTTGGCGGCGCCCAGTTCAGCAGTGATGCGCGCTTCAGCAGATGCCGTTTCGCCAACGTTGAGGTGCTTGGTCCACTGTTTGCTGGTACGGGGCTTCTTCTTGAGTACGCCAGCTTTGAAAAGGCGGTTGTCATCGAAGCGAGCACTCCAAAGTTGGTCTGTCTTGAAACTGCGTTTAAGGAAGCAGCCACCTTGCGTCTACGCTTCGCTGAGATCGTCCTCGACGGTGCTCATTTGGCGCAAGGATCGACCATCGCTTTTGCGGAGGACAAGTTTGTCAAAAGTCCGGGGTACTCGCCAATCAGTTTGGCGGGGTTCTTCGTCCGCAACGATGCCCCGATGCGCACGTGGCTGCACGAGCCTTTCCAAGAAGCGCCGCTCACCGCCGGCGGACGGTCGCCCGTGCCGAGGCTGCTTTCATTGCGGCGCGTCGATGTTGCGGGCCTGGTGCTCGCCAATCTAGACCTCGCTGCTTGTCTATTTCAGGGCGCCCATAATCTCGAACAACTTCGCATTGAGGGCCCACTGCGCTTTGCAGGGGCGCCGATGCCCTGGCAGATACGTCTCGGCCGGCATTGGATCCCGGTCTGGCCGCGTTGGATGCGGCGCGAAGCCCTAGCCGAAGAACACCTCTTGCGAGCACATCGATCAATGCAGACGAAAGTTGATGACCCGCAGAGGTTCAAGCGACCGGGCTGGTGGCCGTCTACATGCAGGCTCCCTGACTGGGTTAGCAAGGTCACTGGGTTGCCAGCGCAACCGCTCAGTGCCGAGGTCTTAGCTGCGATTTACAGAGCCCTGCGTCGCGGGCTAGAGGATCAGAAGAATGCACCAGGAGCATCTGACTTCTACTACGGCGAAATGGAAATGCGACGCCTCTCCAGGGCATCGTTGGCCGACAGGCTGGTGCTCTGGCTGTATTGGCTGGTGAGCGGCTATGGGCTCCGTGCGAGCCGCGCGCTCATCGCTTACGCAGTCGCAGTCGCGCTATTCGCATTTGCATTTTGGCAATGGGGGTTCGCCCATCCTCATACCTACTTGACCGCTTTACTGCGCAGCTTTGAAAGCTCTACAAGCGTTCTTCGGCCGCCGCCACCGGACCTCAACTATCCCGGTGAAGTCTTCGACACGGTGAATCGGCTGGTCGGAGCCACCCTACTGGGCCTGACCGTCTTCTCACTCCGAGGTCGTATCAAACGGTGAGCCCCTGTTTCAACACGCGGCTGCGACACCTAGCCCAGGTGGAGCGCTACGAAGACAGCTATCGGCTCTGCTACGTCCGCGGCCCGGAGGGGATCATCGTCGAGCTGGCAGAGCAGATCGGCTGAGTGGCTCCGGTCCGACGGCAACCGCCTCGCCAGCGTCAGTTGGTCGTCCCGAGGCAGGATCCGGTTATGGCAGCGCGAGGAGCGACGAGTCTAACGTCCGCCTCGGTCCCAACGGAACACCCCCAGATGTCTAGGCCTTGGCTACCCCCCGGCCAGACTGACGCAGCGCTGTTTCTGCCTGGTCTCGCAGGGGTGATTTTCATAATAAGTCGCGCTGTTGTTTGGGTGTACGCAGCTCCAAGGGCTCTGGCGTCATTCGTGCTCTTCGTCGTTGGGTCCCTTGGAATGTTTGCTGATAGGTACTTCGCAATGGGGCAACTGCAAGGTTCTTTCGGCACCGCCCCGCTCACGCGCCTGGATGGTGTCGACCTGTCCGTGACCACGTTCACGTCACTTGGGTCCGGTGGACTCCAGCCGGCGAGCGAGGCCGCGCGTGCCCTTGTGACACTCTAAGCAGCATGGGCACTGCTAACAGTCGCTGTTGGCTTTGGGCCCGGTATTTCGTATGTGACTCAGCCGCAACAGCCGGAGTCCAGGCAATCAGTCGCCGTCAGAAAGACGCGGCGGCCACCGCATCCCAAAAAGTGAGCCGAACAACCAATAGTCCACTCGACCGGCCGAGGCGGTCTTCGACGACGGTTCGACGATGAAGTTCGATCTTCTCAGCGTCGTTCCGACGATGAGCCACGGTTGCGAACGCAACCACGAGCAACACCAAGGCCGGCACATACCGAACGGCAGAGAATGAGCTTCGTAAACGCACGGCTGGTGCCCTAGCCGTAGGATCGGCTTTAGAGTTCAGAGTTCACGATTTCGACATAGCGCGCACCCACTGGTGCTGGATCACGCGCAATCTGCTCCTGAAGACTCTCGAAGGGCACCGTAGGCCCTAGGGACAGCTGCAGCCTGATTCGCGGATTGATTCTCTTTCCGGAGGCCAGCCGTCGCTCCACCTCAGTCACCTCCTCAGGAGACAAATAGCGGACGCTGCGACCGATCCCCTTGTTCATCTCCATTCTTAAGAGTGCTGGCGCGACTGCTGCTTCCGAAGTCTCCCGCACCAAGTTCCAAATGGCGTTGGCCACGTGACCTAGTTCAGCTGCGTGCTCAGGATGCTGGGTGATTTCAGTAACGACGTTCCTCGCGATTTCGAGAAGACCCACAACCAGTGGCGCGACCTGCGGGTCTAGCAGGACGGTTGACGAGCCAATACCTTTGCTCATCACGTCGCGAGTCTACATGCTCGACAAGCCCCAGGGCGGCTAAGACACCAGCACCCGATTTGCTCCAGAGTGGACTTCTCGGGAGCGGCGTCGCGCAGCCGCTCGGCCATCTCGCGCGCGTCCTCGCAGGTCGGTGCGTCTCGACGGTTGGCCTCGGCAGAAATCGAGGAGCTCGTCTACTACTCGTACGACTCGGCGATGGCGAGGCTTCAGAAGATGCGCGCCAAGGTGGCGCCGGTGTACCGAGTCACGGGATCCACGCGCGATGGTGCAACTCATAGACGAGTACATCGCTCTAGTTATCGCCTTACTCGAGAACAATCGTGCACTGTCGCATCGCCGCCTGCGGCGAACGGTCGTATGAGTCCTAATCGGCCGCTAGACAGATTCGCCGCGTACCCTGCGACCCTCGTCAAATAACGCAAGCGAGCTCCTCGCCTTCGCAGATTGCGGTGAGCGTGTTGTGGCGGACAAAAACCGTCCCAGCTTTCAGGTTCGCGATATTTCTTGACAGTCGGTAGGGCAACCGGATCCGGTCACTCAAGATCTCGAGCATTCCAGCTTTCCCTTTAGGTAGGTCCACGACCAGGTATCTCACTTCCGGAACAGGATCGCAGTACGCCGAAAGGATGCTTTCGATTCTGTGGGCATCAACCCGCGGATCAACACTGGTCGTGAAAGTACCAGTGTCGTTTGCGAAACCGATTACGAGGAGCCGCCGGCCACTCACGCGTGTGTTCGCGAGTGCAAGCCTGTCCTTTCAGAGCCCTGCTTTCTGGCGATCGCTATTAACTTGAAGCAACTCCTTGAAGCCGACGCTGGTCGTCTCCCACTCTTCGACCAACATGCGTCGTGATCCGCTTTTCAAAGGTTCTGGAGGGGTCAGTAACGCTGTGCGGCCAAGCTTTGGAAGCGGCTGGCCGAGCCGAGCGAGAGTCAGCTGTCGCGGATCTCAGTGGACTGCTATATGGGAAACCCAAGCTTGAAGCCGCGGTGCAGGGTATTAGGAAAGCTCATTCAATAATCCGTCGCACCGGGCTTGTGGGTGAACGCGCCAAGATAGAAGCGGTAGGATTGGCGCTAGGCCTCTCAAGAGACCGGATCGACTTGGCTTCTCGCATCTATTCGCTGCGAAACGCAGAAGGGTTGGCCCATTTCGGATCAGGGAAACTGCAGCGATCCGATCTAAACGACGCTAGGAGCGCCGCGCACTCCTACCTCACCGCCTATTTACGTCACGCTAAATGAGTTGCCGTACCTCCGCTCCAGAGCAGACGCGATGGCGCTTTTAGCGCAAGATCACCGCTGAAACTGGTCGACAATCGAGCGACCAATCCGACTGGTGCCTCCGAATTCCGATTCGCCGTCGCAATCCATGAAGCCGGCCATGCGATTCCCCTTTTCCTTGGTGGGGATCGATGTACTTTCAATGTAGATCGGATCGCAGCCAGAGCCGAGCGGCAGCACCGAAAGTGGAGAAATCATTGCAGCCAGTCGCCCCGACTTTCTCGCCACCCTCTATGCCGGCGACATAGCGGTCGACGAACTTTGCGGCGGTTACCGCCTTCCTGTAGTTCAGAGTGCCGCTAGCGACCAGGAGCAACTTCGCAGGTCTGAGTTGGAATTAGCGATCACCGATAACGAAAGGACGCGTGCTCAAACACGAGCCTGCCAGATGGTTCGGGCGCAGAAGGAGCGGGTGGTCGCCCTCGCCAATGCCCTTCTCAGCGCGCCCGATGGCCAACTACTCGGTGCCGATCTGGATGATCAACTCGCACCCGTGCGCAGGCAGTTCACCGCGTGACTCGTGCTCTACAACAAGCCACGGTTTCAACTAGCGTCACGGAAGCTGAAGAGCATTGAGTTCGGCGCACAGCGCCGTGCCAGGGCGACCGACCTTGTTGCCATACTCGTTGAGCAGAGAACCGCCGGCCGACAAATACAACACGTGCTGATAAGCGTTTAGGAGAACTGTCACGTTGCGGACGAGCAGCACGCGCCTCTCGTGGTCCGAGAATTCACCTCCCCACATCACGCTGCCTGATGGCGACGTGGACGCTAACCTAACGGCGATCCCCTGATGCGCTGTTCCTGAGTACGAGCGCCAGAGATCTGGCAGCCATGTCAGTTTGAACTTTCGCGCGAGCAAGACCAGCATTAGCTCTACGTCCGCCTGGTCGCGCCAGCGCTTGCCGGGGCAGCCGGCCTGAACATGCAGTCGCCGTAAGCGTTGAACTCTCGCTCGGCTTGGCGCGTCGCGCCCGCATCTTTCAGGCTAGTGGATGCTAGCGCAGCGTTCTTGTGGAACCAATAAGCCTCACCTGTCAACCAACACAACCCCCGGGTGTTTGGTGTCGACCATTCGCGCCCTTTGTGGCTAAGGCAATGGTTCGACTTCTGCTTGCTTTTCAGTCGCTTGCCTCGTCGATTCGACCGCGTCTCTCCATCCATGATCCACGCGAGATGAGCCAGCGCCTCGAGCTCTCCTCGCAAGAGCGTTTCCCCGGCAAACGCAACGATCGGATCGCGTAAGAGAGTCAACACCGCGTGGTACTGCACGAGCAGCGTGACCCGGAGGTTGCATGTAGCCCTCCGAAGGAAGTCGTTCGGAGCAATCTGCTGAGGGGCGACCCTTAGCCAGAGCTCCTCGGCCTCGATCGCGATATCGCGCGCCCGAATGACGTAAGTCTCCCATTTCTCCTCAGAAGGCCCGATCAACATCTGATCCTGTCAGTGGTCGTCGGAAGCTCAAACGATATACACCAAGCGAGGCAGTGGAGGCTGAGTATTATCAGCCGACCATGCCACGTGCTCCTGGGCCAGGCGATATTTCGGATCATGCTCGGTGGGTAGCAAGCTACCTGTTCGCACTCCTCGCAGAGTGGGAGGGCTGGGTTCATCGACGAGTTGAGACTATTGAGCTAATTGATGAGGTTCGACTCCACAAGCACGTAAGTCTGGACCTCACCGTCCCTGACCTTCCCCAAGGTCCACAGCAATTTAGCCCAGTCCTGCCGCTTGCGTTCTTCTTCAAGGCAGTGCTCTACAACTTAGATCTGGCCGATCAGACCGGTGAAGCGCTGCCAGTCGTGTCGGCTACTGAAAATGGTCTGATAGCCCAGCTTCTCTTGGTAGCCCTCGCTACCGCGCTATTGGGTCGCGACTTAGACGACGCGGAGCGGGCGGTAATCGAAGCTGTGCCTATAAGTGCTCCGGCCGATGCAGACGAGGCTGTGAATGCCGCGATCGCGATCGACGAAAAGTTGGCAGATGCCGTCTTCGCAAACCTATGCCGAACATTCGGCACAAACTTCTTGCTGCTTGCCATTGTCGATGCCTCATCAGGGGAGAGGCGAATTCTCAAGTATGGTTACGAAGGCGAACTCGAGCAGGCCCCGCCCCAACGGTGGTTCCAGCGGATTGCAGCCATGACGCAAATCTCCCTCGCAAAGCTAGGTTTCGGTCCTTTCTCTGTTTCGCTTCCAGTAGAAACGCTCGGTCTCTCAGCGAGCTACCACGCCGAGATCTCCATGCCTAACGAGCTCGCCATCAGCCGCGCTCGACTCATGGCCTCCAGTGGCCGGCGCGAAGCCGAAGTTGTTACAGATCCACGCGGACTGGCCCGGGTTCACTTCCACCTCGAGGCACCACCTTCAGGTGATTTGGTCCAGAGGCTCCGTCTTGACCCCGGCACCCCGTGGCAGGGGATTCAAGCGCGTATCAGGCTCAGCGTCAGGGTTAGACCTGATGTAGTCGCGAGGCCGGCTTTTGTCATCGCTTGGTTGGTCGCGACGATGCTTTGGATAGGCCTCGGCTTAAAGGCGTCTGGTCTCGTACTTGCCCAGGATCCTGGCGTAGCGATCCTAGTGGCGCTTCCAGCCATCTTCGGCGCTTACCTGGGAGCGTCCAGTCAACATCCAATTGCGGTGCGTCTCGGTTACGCGGCACGAGACGCCATTTGGCTTGCCGCCGGGCTGGCGTTCGTTGCGGCCGCATCTCTCTTAACACCGGCGGGACTGGGTCGTCGGACCGTGTGGGAGGTCCTGGCCGACATTGCCTTAGCTAATGCAGTAGGGCTATTTGCCATTCTGCGAATTGAAAGGTCGGTCCTACGCCAACGTTTGGGACGATAGCTTGTCTGGTAACATTTGTTCGTAATGAGTTCAGATAGCGACGCTGTCCGGAAGAGTTCCTACCGCAGGGAACGGAAACCCTCAGAGGTTGGCTTCCTGGTGCACCTCGCTGAAGGACCTTCGTACCCTCTGTTTGCACATCGAGAAAGGAAGCAGCTTAAGGAGCTTGCCGACGCGATTGCGCGTCAGTTGACCAACCCAGTAGCCTAGGCAGTTTCTCCAGCTCGACATCCTGCCCACTCTGGATAGGGGTCCTTTTCCCGTCGTGCTGGCCAAAGCTCGAAGGGCGTGAGTTGAGTCAAGGTCCGCCGTCAGCCCGGCTATTCACGTACTGCATACCAATTGACGATTGAGCCGCGCCCAATCCCTTTTGGGGGATGTGCACACTGGCTATCTGTAAGCCTGTGATTCGCCGAACAGCCCGGGTGGGAGACTGGGTCGTTGGTACGGGCTCAAAGAACTCTCCGATTGGCGACGTCTCCGGATGCCTGGTCTACGCGATGAAGGTCACGGCCAGTATGTCAATGGCGGACTGCGACGCGTGGACTGCCCAGCAACTGCCGGCAAAGGTGCCTAGCTCGAGTCGGAGTGATAATCGTCGACGACTCGGCGACTCGATCTACGATTTTTCCGTCGATCCGCCTTCGCAGCGAGACGGGGTCCATGGCCCGGAGAATGTGCATACAGACCTCGGAGGGCTGAACGTGCTGCTGTCAAGCCACTTCTATTACTTCGGTGATCGTCCATTGCTCTTGCCCAAGTCACTCCTGCCCATAGTGAAACAAGGCCAGGGCCACAGATCATGGTCGAATCAGCCGTACATCACCGATTTTGTCGCTTGGCTCGAGGAGTCCCAAGCGCCAGGCATTCACGGTCAGCCGCAACTGGATCTATTTCAAGATGAGACAACCGCCAAGTCCTGCGCGCTGCTGCGGGCCCAGGAATCAATCGAAGACGAGACTCTTGGCGAAGAACCGGCGCCGACTGGTCCCTTAGTTCGCTGAGGTGCCGACGGCGTCCGGACCTTCGGTGTCCGGACTCTCCCCTGGCTCTCCCTGGCCTTGCACGGGTTCTGGCGTCTTAGCCTCACCGGCGACCGCCCATCGCTTTCCATTCCGGACTACGCGTCCCCGCTTCCTCAGTCCGTCGAGGGTCGATTTGATGCCTCTAGCGAGTTGCGCCTGGTCAACCGGGCTGACTGGGGAAAGCTCTCCCAGGAGGTGCTCCTCGCTCGCCTTTCCACCGTTCTGTCGAATGGCTTGCTCAACCAAACGCGGCCGATCGTCGCGAAACGCATCAGCTCGCGCCTTCGTGAGGAGTTGGTCATGTGTGCTCTTGAACGCTGGGTCAATCCAGACAGCACCGGCTCTGCATTTGACCACCCCGGACGCGCACAGACTCGCGGTACCACAACGAATCCTGCCTTCACCAGCGAGTTGCCAGCTCCAGTCGTCCATGGCAACTTCAGCGACGAGTACAGCCCTGACCTTGGTTGGCTCTCGATCAAATAGCGCAATTTCATCTCGATCGTCCAATTCGAATTGAATGACGCAGAACCATCCAGCTCGCGGTCCGTGAGTCTGCCAACCCAACAACGCTCGACTGCCTTTCACTTCAAGTCCGCCCTCTCCATGCTGGACGGCATTGCCTGGGTACCGGCCATCGACCAGAAGGTCTGGGTAACCATTGTGTTTCTGATTCAACACCAGCGTGTGCGAAGCACTCGCCAGCCGTGTCACTCCCGAACGGCTATAGCCTCCGTTTCGGTCGTCCTTGCTGAGCCAGGTGCCGCCACAGCGTCCTGTCATCGGCCATTGTCGTGTGCAGACTGCCCAACATCACTATCATCCAGCCTGGCCCCTCAGGATTCACCTGTTGGTCAATTCGCTCAAGCCATTTCTCATCGTTGCCGAATTCGTAGTCCCATACGCGTGCCGCTAGATCCCCGATTGCATGCGAGTGTTGACAGATCTGGTTAAGGGCGGTCGGTGCTTGCAAAGCTAAGGCCGGATTAGCAAGCCACTCCACGAAACGGTCGTGCCAGTAATCGACGCTGCTATTCACATTGCCGACACTTCCTGACTCAAGCCAGACGGGAGTTGCGCCCGGGGCCTCATGGACGAGATCCGATTCCCATGCAAGCGACGACCCCAAGGTGGCGATGAGTTCATCGGCTGGATTGTGACCCTGCCAAGTAGCAGTCAACTGTGCCTGAAGGTGTGGTCTCGCCCCCCGGAGCATGGCTGCAAAGCCTTCGTCCCACTCCATCGCTAGGTGGGGTGGGTGAGCCGAACTTACGTATAACCCGTCGGAGGAGATGTTTTGTGCGACCCACGCACAGAGGACACTGGTGTAGCCCTCCCATAAACAGGTAGAACACGCGCCGAGCGTAGCGTGCAGCTAATGACCTCGGCGCCGAAATCGAGACCGAGTGGCGCCGCCAACAAGTCCTAATCTTCATCTTCTGGAGCTGGGACTTGATCAGTCGCGGCGAACCATCGATCGCACTCGTCTGACGCCGTAAACGCTACTTGCGCAAGTGCCGCCTGGTCGTAGATGACGCTTCGGCTGCCGACCCCAATTTCCGAGGCGGCGGACGTTCCTCAGGCTTCAGTTCCCGGATTGTTCGGTCCGCTTTCAGGTACACCTGCCGCATCGTCAATCCCCTCTTAGTAGGCACGACGACCGTTCGTCGTCCGGGTCCGCGCAGTGCCTTAATCCGAGCCCGAGCGCGCTCAACCAGCCAGTCGTAACTGTGAATGGCGATGCGCGAGTTCTCTAAATCATCGGCCCGTAGTCCGGCCTCTTCGCCGCCGACTCCGCGCCGGCCAATTAGGACGACGCCGTCCAGATTTGACCGTATACCTGTAAGGCCAAGGCCATTGTCGTCGCGCGCTGCCCTCGCATACCGCGCATTTGCTGTGAGCCAGGCGCGCCAGCGCTTGACCTGTCCCACTCCATGATTGGTGGCGGCCGAGTAATCGCCGTTCTTCAGAAACATTCGATTACGCGGGCTCTCCAGCTCAACAAGCTCCCAGTGGTAACCGATCGAGGAGAGCTCACCGACTACGAAGTCCGGAACGAATTCCGCCCCGAGGCGCTTCTGAGGGACGACCCACCGTCCGTGGCCGCCACCCAGATGCTGGACAAGTAGATTTGGGTGGCGCTCGAAGAACTTTTGGAGCTCCCTTTCGCCTTTCGATGCATCAAGCACTCGTTCCAACTCGTCCACATCTGCGCTCGTCACATCGTCCCAGTGCGTCTCGAAATCAGATGGTGGCAGTGGTTGGTCCTCTTTCGGCATTACGCCTCGCTCCGTTGCAATGGTATAGGGCTCATTAGCCCTGACTACACCTCGGGCCCGTCGTTGCCAAGCTTCCCGCGCCGGCGTACGCCGACACGAGTGTGCGGTCGTGATCGAGCTCGGTCCAGGATGTCAGCGGCCGGCACGCACACTCCAGCCAGCGGGTCGTGTTCTGTCACGAGCAATGAGTACTCTTGAGGATGCTCGTCGTAAATGCGTAGGATTTCCTCGTCGTGGTAGAAACAGTCGACCTTGGCGTTGTCAACGATCCATATCGCACCAGCAAGCGACATCAGCGCCACAAGAACGGGAACGATCACGCTGCCCACCAGCCATTGACATGAGCGCTGGCGGAGGGCAGATTCGCTGCCCTTAGCGGTGCGTGATCCCCGACCACACTTCGGCGCAGGCGCCTGAGGCGGATGGAACTTCCGCTCAGCACGGAACCTCGTGCCGTCGGCAACTCGGCGGATCCTAGCCGACCCAACTGGCTGGGTGACCTCTGCCCGTTGCAGTGTCGGCTGGGCATCTGGCATGATTGCAGACTAGAGGCAACTACCAGGAAACACCAGGTAACTCTGGAGGTCACGTCGAGTATGATTATCGGTGATTTTTTGACCAGTTTCTACCTGCCCAAAGAAATGTATGACAAAGGGCGCAGCACGAGAGGAGACGACCGTCTGCCTCCGTACCGCGCTCTTTCCTGAAGGAGTCGCGTTGGAGACGTCGTCAGAATGGCAAGTCCGGGAACAGGCTGGCGATCGAGGTTGGAATACCAGCCACGAGCAGTTCCAGTCTTACGTCCGCTGGGGGCTTCTAATCCCAGCGGCGGACGGTCGCTGGCCTGTCTGGACAACCGATCGACTTGTAGAGATACGTCAAGCCGAAGGAGACGCCAGACCTCTTCCGAGGCGCGTCATCCGGTTGCGCGCCAATTACCAGAAGTTTCCTGTACCGCCGGCCCTGCTTCGGCAGGCGATGGTGGACATGGTCGGGTCTGTCACAGCCCCCAGGCGGAAACTCCGACGTATGAATGCCGCGGTCAATAACGTCCTTGCGAAGGCTGCTGTCGGAGCCGACCCCGTAAGAAGAGGGGGTCACTCTGGCTTCCCCCCGATTCCCGACGCGTGGGTGCACCCACCCCCAGCGCGCTGGGGAAAGATCTTGCGAATCCCAGTTGATGACAACTACTTCGAAACCAAAGTGGCGTTTCAGTACCACACCAATCATTCATTCGGAATCATGGGTGCTGATGTATGGCCTTCTGAGGAACAGATACCTCTCGAAGAACGGATTCTTCTACTGACCGTTCGCGACCTCTCCGTAGATTGGGGCCGGGCCATTGTCGGCAGGCGCAATGCAGTCATGAACTACAGGCGACAAAGTGACTTCGTCACGAGACTGGTGAAGGACGCTGCGTTTTCTAACGATGACCCTGGCGGAGAGCTGTATGTAGTGTTGGCTGATGGCGCTCTGCCCGATTCGGAGGTCGGGCAAGAGCAGCTGAAGGAAGAGTTGCGAAACACGTCGAACGAGTACTGGGCTGCGAGGGCAGTGCATTTCGTCACTAAGCTCCCGGCTACGAGTTGAGCACATGACGAGCTCTTTCAAGTCCCTATCCGACCTGCAAGCTGTCAAATAAGCTGTCAAATGCTGCGAACACTACGCACTGCGGCAGACTGACCACAATATGTAGGCCGCCGAGATCCAATAGGCGCTAGATGATGGTGCTCGTATAGACCTTCGGGTGATGTGTCGTGAAGCTACTTCGGTTGATCTGTCTGACTCCCACTGAAATCTAGCGTCGCCGCGGCGCCGTGCCGTCGGCGTGCAGTTTGCGGACAGGGCCTTGGCTGGTGCGAGCCGCGGTCTTGAGAAGCTCGTTGCCCACCCAGAACTGAAGCAGGCCGTCGCTCACCAGCACGTCGCAAGCGCTGCCGCCGTAGTGCTTGCCCACGCTCACCTGCTGGTAGCCGACGCTCACGAGACCATTGCTGGCCACCCTCCTGCAGACCCACTGCTCTCCGTTGCGTTCAGGATGTCTCAGCTGATGCCGGACTTCTGCTCCGCCAGAGCGGAAACGGCTCGCTGGCGTGAGGTCGCCTAGTGCCTGATGCGGCCGCTGCGTGTTGTAGTAGGTCACCCACTCATCGAGTGCCTCCTGCGCCGTCTTCACGGTCTTGAACACCTGCCTGGTGTTGAATTCGACGCGGAGGGTGCGGTGGAAGCGTTCGATCTTGCCGGTCGTGGTCGGCGGGCGCGGTTGGGTGAGGATGTGGTCGACGCCGTTCTCGCGGCAGATGCGGTCGAATAGGACTTCGACTGGGGGCTGGGCGAAGCGTCCGGTGAAGACCTTGCCGTTGTCGGTCAGAACCTGGAGCGGCACGCCGTAGGCCTGCATGGCCGCGTTGAAGCCGTCGCAGACCGACTGAGTTCGCTCGCTGGCCATGAGGCGAGCGGACACGCAGTACCTCGAGTGGTCGTCGATTCCGGTCAGGGCCTTGGCGCTGCTGCCATCAGCGAGCAAGAAACCGTGCACCACGTCCAGCTGCCACAACTCCATAGATCCGCCGCGCTCCCAGCGCTTCCAGGTCTCCCGGCGCCGGCGTCGCGTCATGGGGTCGATGACCGCGGCCCGGACCAGACAGCGATAGACGGTTGACTCTGAGGGCGCCGGCTCGACCCGCTTGCGGGCCAGCTCGAAGGCGATTCGCCGGGCTCCCCAGTAGGGGTGAGACCGGCGCATCTCGAGCACCATCACTTCGACTGTCGCCGGCATCTGGTGCGGGCAGTAGGCCGGGCGATGGGAGCGGTCGCTTAGACCCTCCAAGCCCTCAGCCTCGTAGTCAGACAGCCAACGGTGCACCGTGCGTCGACAAACGCCCCAGTCGCTTGCCACCTCGCTCACCGTCCGACCCTCGGCGAGCACTCCCTGGACTGCTTTGTACCTTTGCTCAGTCACGCTCATCTCCCTCATGGGCGGGAGCGTGACAAATCAGCCGAAGTAGCTGTGACGCATCTGCCGAAGTTCTGCGACACATCAGCCGACTGCCTTTAGGGACGCGTCAGCCGAACTTGCACACACAAATGGTGCTCGCGCAGGGAGTCGAACCCTGAACCTTGGGATTAAGAGTCCCCTGCTCTGCCAATTGAGCTACGCGAGCGCGACGGAGCCGACAGACGATTCTAAGGTCCCCAGGAACTTAACACGCCGGGTTCCATTCGCCCACGAGCTCATCTAGCTTGGGTCGCATGCCCGCGCGGGTGCTGCTGGATGTCGACCTGGAAGACAAGCTTCTCTACGGGCTGACGCCTATGCGACTCGGGTATCTGGTCGTATCGCTGCTCGGTGGCTTCGCGCTCTGGTCGTCACCCTGGTCGCCACAAGTGATCAGGGCGGTCGCCTGTCTAGGCGTAATCGCGTTGGGAGTTGCGATGGCGTGGGGCCGATGGCGTTCGCGAGCCGCGGACCAGTGGCTTGCCGACATCGCAATCTTCGCCTCTCGGCGCTACTGCATCGTATGGACGGGTCGCGCGTGGCCACGGATGGTTCCCTGGCTGTCAAAGCGCGGGCAGGAGGCCATATCAAGCGGCTGACCCTCGGGCCGGTGCGGGTGGCGCCGCGCGGGCCATCGGCCCTGTGGAACAGCGGCGTTGAAATCGCGCAGATAGCGACTCACCCGCTCGGCTTCGATGGCGCTCCGGAATCTGATCGAACCCGATGGCTGAACGCATTCAGGCGGCTCCTCGACGGGCTCGACGCTCCGCTGCAGGTCGTCATCGAAACAGAGCCCGGATCGGGAGTCGATGAAGCCACGCGCGCACCCGAGCCCAAGGACTTCGACGACATGAGAAGCGCAGACCTGTGGTTCGTCGAACGAATACGGCAGCTGCCAACGACTCACCGCCGGCTGACAACGCTCGTCACAGCACAAGCCCAGGCATCACGCCTGGAAAGAGCGCTGAGCGAGATGGGCGTCGGTTTCTCAGCAGTAACCCGTCACCACCCGATGGTCTTCGGCGAAGAGCACCCCAACCACCTCGCGATCCCCGACGGTTGGAGCCGGTCATGGTATGTCGAGCGGCTTCCAGGCACGGAGCTCGAAGCCGGCTGGCTCGTGCGTCTGATTCCACCCGGCCTGAAGATTCGCCTCGCGTGGCATGCGGATCCGCTGCCCGTCGCCTGGATCGTCGACTATCTGCAGCGCCAGCTGACCAACATGAGGGCCTCGCGAATGCAAGAGCTGAATGCCGGCACGAACGATCCCATGCTGGCGGGCGCGCTTCCCAACGCAGAAGAGCTTCAGCGGCGTCTGGCCGCAAGCCAGGAGAAGGCCTTCCATGTCTCGGTCTACATCACCCTGATCGCGGCCACACGACAGAGCCTCGAGGAGGGGTCAGAGCGGGTGCGCTCCGCGGCGAGGGCGATCCTGTGCGAGCTGCAGCCATGTACTTTCCGAATGCTCGACGGCCATCTCGCGACTCTTACCGCCGGCCTGGATCGCCTCGCGCGCCGGCGCGTGCTCGACACCAGCGCCCTCGTCACATTGTTGCCCTGGTCGGGGGCTGAGATCCAGCATGCGGGTGGACTGTTCGTGGGCCGTAACCACGCCAGCGGCGCGCCGGTGCTCGTCGATCCTTTCGACAATCAACGCCATGCGAACGCAAACATCGGGGTATTCGGCTACTCCGGCGCGGGCAAGACCTACCTTCTGTCGACACTGCTGATGGGAGCGCTCGGCCGCGGCATCCAGGTCTATGTGATCGACCCGGAACACGAGTATGGGAACCTGGCGCGCCAGCTCGGTGGCGTGGACGTGCAGCTCGCATTGGGGTCTGGCCACTCGCTCAACGTCCTCGACCTCCGTCCCTCTGATCGCCGCGATGAGTCTTGGGTTGGAGCGGCCGCGGCGGATGCGGTCGATCTCTGCGCCACCATATGTGGTGGACTCGACGAGTCGGAGCGCGCCATGGTCGAGGCTGCCGCCCGATCTGCCTATGACCGGGTAGGGCAACCACTGCTGCGCGACATCGCCACGCTGCTACCAGAGGCGTCGAGGGTCGCCGGCATCTTGCGCCGCTGGGTGCACGGCAGCCTCGGTCAGATGTTCAGCGCCCCGACGAACATCGACCTCGAGGCCCCCATCGTCGCGTTCGGCATGCGCGAGCTGCGAGACGAGATGGTGGCGCCGGTGCACTTTCTACTCGCCGAGGCGCTGTGGGCGCGAATCAAGCGGAAGGACCGGCGCCGCATGTTGGTCGTCGACGAGCTGGGCCTCCTGTTCGAGGACCCGACGATTCGCCGATTTGTCGTGAGCCTCGCGCGCAGGATTCGCAAGTACGACGGATCCCTGGTCTTCGCCACGCAAAATCCTGGCGATCTTTTGAGCTCCGAGCAGGGCGCCGTGGTCGCCACGAATCCGGCCCTCCTGTTCATGGGCGCGCAGCGGCCGGGCGAGGCCGCCAAGCTCGAGAGCGCGTTTCACCTCAGCCATCAGCAGCGGGCGTTTCTAGAGGCGGCGAGGCGTGGTGATTTCTTGCTTTCGGCCGGCCCGGACCGGCTTGCTGTGCACGTCCAGGCCCCGCCATGGCAGGAACATGCGATGAGTCTCGCGAGGGAAACGGCGCGACCACCGCCCATTCCCGGTAGGCTAAATCGCGTGCGGAGAGTCCTCCACTACCGCCTGCACGGGCTTCCCGAGCAGCGTCTCGAGCGGGTGCACGCCCAGTTCGAAGCCCTCGCCGCCGCCCGCACCTGGCGGTGCGAGCCTCCGTGGGTGGCCAGCTCGTACTCACGCGGCCTGTTCGAGATGGAGTACTTCCGGCACCTCAAGAACGAAGACGTCACGCGGACGAGCGCGGCAGGTTTCGTGAAGATGGCCGGAGACGAGACCGATGCCCTGATCATCGCCATCTTCATGCGCGATCTCAGCGCCGAGTACGGGATCAAGACCACATTGAAGGACGAGGATCATCCGCTCGCCAAGCTGCGCCGGCTGGAATTCGATCACGGCCGGCTTCCAAACGGCCAGTCGCTCGAGGAGGTCCTGGCGAAGCGCCCGGTGATCAAGAAGGTGCAGGGTGAGCGCATCCTCTTCTACCCACCCACGTTTCGTCTTCATTCACAGGGTCCCCCCAGTCCCGAGTGGGCGTACGCGCTGTTTGGAATCCGGGCCTATGCGCCGACGCTGCTGGAAGCTGAACAGGAGGCGCTCAAGATCCTGAGAGGCTTCGGCCACCTTGCCGGCTGAGGGCACCCTCGCGCGAGAGGGCGCCATTCAGTCAGCCGACGGCACCAGTCTTTCCTACCGTGCGTGGCCCAGGGCGGGTGCGGAGATTTCCTTTGCGGTCGCGCACGGGCTCGGCGAGCACGCCCGGCGATACGAGAGATTCGCGCTGGGAATGGCCAGGCACGGGTTCGCAACTTTTGCCGTCGATCTCCGCGGCCATGGCAAAAGCGCCGGCGCGCGCGGGCATCTCGACTCGTGGAACCAGTGGACGGAAGACCTGGCGGCCTTCGTCGCGCAGGTCGAGAGCATCGCCGGCGGAGAGGTGGTGCCGGTCGGGCACTCGTTCGGCGGGGTGGCGTTGCTGAGCGCCACGATTTCCGGCAAGCTGCCGAACACGAGGCGATTCATCGTTTCAAGCCCCGCCCTGCGGTTGAAATTGGCGGTGCCAGGTTGGAAGGTCGGCTTCGGTCAGGCGGCCTCGAGGATCCTTCCCAGGCTCACTCTCGACAACGAGGTCGATCCGAGCATGCTTTCGCGGATCCCGGAGGTCGTTGAGGCCTATCGAACAGATCCCCTGGTGCACAACAAGATCTCCGTCCGGCTCGGCTCGGAATGGTTGGCCGCGTGCAAACGCATCTTCGAACACGCAGGCGAGATCAAGTTGCCGTTCTTGATCCTCGCCGGGACCGACGACCGGCTCATCGATCCTGAGGGAAGCAAGGACCTTCATCGCATCACCTCCTCAGCTAGCGAGCTCAGGCTGTTGGCGGGCCGCTACCATGAGCCCTTCAACGACCTGGACAACGAGGAGGTCTTCACCGTGATCGCGGAATGGTTGTCGAAAACGTGAACCTCGAGCCGGGATCGGTGGTTGCGTGGATCGTCGTCGGGCTCATCTCCGGCGCGGTTGCCGCTCGCGTGGTCGCCGGCCGAGGGTTCGGCTGCATCGCCGACATCGTGGTGGGGGTGGCGGGCGCCTTCATCGGCGGCTACCTGCTGAGCGCCCTGTTCCACATGAGCGGGAACGTCGGATTCTTCGGCAGCATCGTTGTCGCCTTCATCGGCGCCGCGGTGCTGCTGGCGGCACTGAGGCTGGTGTCCGGCGGCCGCCTATGACCCGGCGCTAGCCGCCGCCGAGCCGACGCGCTCGACCTCGGCCGCCACCTCGGCGGGGGCGAAGATCGGGATGTCGTGCGGGGTGTCGAACCAGCGAACCTCGACCCGCGGAGCGAGCGTCGCCAGGCGCTCTGCGCCGAGCTCCTTCCAACCCGAGATCTTCGCCGGACCGGCGCGAGCCAGCAGCACCGTGGCCGGGACTTCGATGCGCGGCCACAGCACGTCAGGCTGTGATTCATAGAGTCCGCGCAGCAGCTCGAGCCGCACCGGGGCGGTGAGGGTGAGAACGAGAGCGTCGCCATCCGGGACCACGCGCGCAGTCACGAACGGCTCGAGGTCTGAGTCCCAAGCGCCCTCGAAGTCGAGCGCCGATTGCGCCGCGGCGTCAGCAAACGTAGCAAAGCGCGGTAAGGGTGGTTGCATGAAACGCTGCGCCTCTTCCCAGCTGAACATGTTCGCGGCGCTCTGGACGGGGCCGTCGATGAACACCAGCGCTGAGGCGAGGCCCGGCCGCGTGCCCACGAGCTCGAGCGCCACAGTGGCGCCCCATGAGTGTCCGACCACCACCGGCTTGTCCAGGCCAAGCTCAGCGATCACGAAAGCGGCGTCCTCCAGCAACTGCTGCATCCCATAACCAGCGCTACCGGCCGGCGCCTGCGGCGGCCTTTCGGTCAGGCCATGGCCGCGTTGGTCGAGGGCGACCAGCCGGCGAGAGCTCAGATGTCGGGCAAGACGATCCCAGTAGTGCGCGTTGGAGCTGAGGCCGTGCAGCAGGAACACGGACGGATCTCGCCGCGCATCGCCGTCGGGGCGCCACTCGAGGTAATGGAGCCTGACTCCATCGCGTTCGAGCCATCCTTCGGACGGTTCGCTCACCGGTCGTAGCCTAGCCCGCGGCGACGGTGACTTTTTCTTGAATGGGCTCATCCTGGCTCGCCGCCGGGCGCTGGCGCCGCTTGATGAGCAGGGTCGTCAGGGCCGTGACGGCGAGGAACGCGACGGGCACTATGAGAGTCGCCTTCATGGCGTCGATGTATGCGCTGACGAAGACGTCGTGGGCAAGGGCGCTGAGCTGGTGCTGAATTGCGGGCGGAATGTTCTGGGGCAGCTTCGCCCCCGTTTGTCCCGTGCCGATCTGGAAACCGTTGCTCGAGACCGAGCTGAACGCGGCCACGAACTGGTCGCGGAAGGCGGCCGGCAGCGCGGCGGCGTGACTGACGGCCTGGTCGTGCAGGGTGGTCGCCAGCTGGTTCTGCAGGATGGCGCCCACGACCGCGCTGCCGATGGCGGCGCCCAGCTGGCGCGTGGTGTTGAGGATGCCTGAGGCGGCTCCTGCCATCCGCGGGGAGATGTTGCGCATGGCGACGGTCGTCATCGGGGCGAAGGTCATGCCCATGCCGGCACCGGCAATGATGGCCGGCACCAGGAAGGTGATCCAGGTCGAGTCGGGTCCCGCCACATATGTGACCAGGCCGAAGCCGATCGTGAAGAGTGAGATTCCGGTCAGGAGGATGTACTTGCCGCCGACCTTGTCGGCAAAGCGTCCCGCGAAAGGCGCGACGAACATGGACGTGAGCGACATCGGCGCGAAGGTGAGGCCGGCGGTCAGGGCCGAGAACCCGCGCACCGACTGCAAGTAGATCGTGACGGGCAGAAACAGGCTGAGCATGCCAAAGCTGATGGCGGCGGCGATCCAGTTGGCGACCGCGAAGTTCCTCTCCCGGAAAAGCGAGAGCGGCAGCAGCGGCTCTTTCTGGAAGCGCTCCCAGAAGAGGAACAGGACGATGATGACCACGCCGCCGATGATCACCTCCGGGACGGTGATGCCGTAGGAAGCGATCTCTCCCCAGTTGTAGCGCTGGCCTTCGATGAGCCCGAACACGACCGCGAACAGGCCCGCGGTCGCCATGACGACGCCCACGATGTCCCATCCGTGGTGCCGTCCTGGCCGGATGTCGGGGATGATCGCGAAGGTGGCGACGAGGGCGGCAATGCCGATGGGGACGTTGATGTAGAAGATCCAGCGCCAATCGATGTAGGTGATGATGGCGCCGCCCACGGTCGGTCCAGTGATGGTCGCCAGCCCCGCCACCCCGCCCCAGACTCCGAATGCCGCACCGCGGCGCTCCGGCGGAAACAGCGTGGTGATGATGGAAAGCGTCTGCGGCGTGAGGATCGCGCCGCCGACGCCCTGAAGGATGCGGGCGGCGATGAGCTCGTTGGCGTTCTGCGATATGCCGCAGAGGGCCGACGCCGCTGTGAAGACGAAGAGCCCGATGGCGAAGAGGTTTCGCTGCCCATAAAGGTCACCTAGCCTCCCGGCGGTGATCAGGAGCACCGCGTAGACCAGGATGTAGGCGTTGAGCACCCACAAGATCTGATCGAGGGTGGTGTTGAGGCCCGCGCTCATGGCCGGAATGGCCACGTTGACGATCGTGGTGTCCAAGAGGATCATGAAGAACCCGCTGGTCAGCACCACCAGGACCAACCAGGGATTAGTGCGTGCTCGGGCCATGACTCCTCCTTAACTTCCCGTGGCCGGAATCGATTCCGGCCGTCCACTCCAGCTTGCCCTCGATGATTTCGCGCTCCAATTTCCGAACCCATTTCCGCTCCGCATCGAGCATCGCGATCTTGTGTTCGATCTCGATCAATGCGAGACGTGTCACTCCTTGACTGCGAAGTTCCGCCAGCACGTGGTTGAACTTCGCGATCTGCGCATCCAGCAAGGACGCGCGCTCCTTGAGATGGCCCGCGGCCTCGGTCGCGCTGAGGTGATGCATGAACATGAGGCCGGCGACGAAGTGCGGGTACTCGCGTATGGGCTTGCGCAGAAGGTCGCCCAGGGTTCGGTTCAAGACCTGCCGTCCGGAATCCGTGAGCTTGTAGATCGTGCGCTCCGGGCGCCGGCCTTCCTTCTCTCGCTCGATGGACGCGATCCAACCATTGCGCTCGAGCACGTCGACCGTGTGATAGAGCGTGCCGAAGTTGAGCCGGATGAACTCGTCGTGGTGGCGGACGCGCATGGTCGAAGCCATCTCGTAGGGATGCATCGGCCGCTCGTCGAGCAGCTCGAGTATTGAAAGAGCCAGTGGAGAGGAGACCTCCACGTCCAGTCCAATCCCAGCCATATACTTCAAATGGAGTATATCTGCTGCGGATATACGGAGTCAAGTACCCCGCCCGGGGCATCTTAACGTGCAGGGTTGGCGGGGTTCGCTTCCAGAACTAGCCTCGATGCAGGTGCGACGGCTCGGGGGAGGGGAGTCAATCAAGAGGGAGGGCCCGCCAGAACCACGCCCATTTCGCCGGTCGCAACCACCGGCCGCGCCAAGGGGTAGTTACCGTTGATGCATGCGCAGGCTGCGGCCCAAACGCTCCTCATGACCGGCGCGCCCGAATCGCGAGCAATCGCGGCCGGCCAGCTCGCAAGGCAGGCTACCGGCGGCGACCTCGACGCTTTCGAAGAGCTCGTGCGCCGCTTGCAGCGTCGCGTGTACGGCTTCGCCTACCAGCATCTCCGCGATCTCGACGAGGCCTACGACCTCACCCAGGAGATCTTCGTCAAGCTGTTTCGCAACCTCACCCGCTACGACGTTGAGCGCCCGTTCGAGCCGTGGTTCTGGAAACTGGCCGCCAACACCACCATCAACTACCGCCGCAAGCGCGTGCCGGTGCCCACAGACCAGTCCAGCGACCAGGCCGCAACCGGCGGCGGTTCACCGGGGCCGGCCCATGATCCGGTCCTCGTCGACGCGCTCGCCCAGCTCGACCCCGCCTATCGGCTGCCCATTCTTCTTCACTACTACGCCGACCTCCCGCTGGAGCAGGTCGCTCAGAGCCTCAACCTCACCGTGCCGGCGATCAAGTCCCGCCTCCACCGCGCCCGCGCCATGCTCCGCAATTCCCTGGCCGAGTCAGAGGAGGCCGGCGTCCAATGACCGCTCTCGCGTGCGCGCGCGTGCGCGTCCTCTTGGAGGCTTACGTCGACGGCGACCTCGCGCTCACCGATCCGGAAAGCGCAAAGGCCGTGCGTGACCATCTCTCGAGCTGCGCGGATTGCCGGCGCCAGCACGACCAGGCGGTATCGCTCCCGTTCCGCATGAAAGCGCTCCGCTCACCGGCGCCGCCGGCGTTCCTGGTGGCCAACGTGATGAGCTCGATCGCGCCCCCGCCGCAGGCTTCGCGCGGCGCCTGGGGCCTACTCGTTCCCGAGGCGCTGCTTGGGGCATTTATCCTGTGGTACCTCTCCGGGCTCGACGGCCTGAGTGCCCTGGCCTCGGGCGCCTGGAGCGACCTTCAGGGGCTGGCCGTGTGGGGCTCGGGGTCGGCGCCCCTGCCGAGCATCCCGGCGGCCGACGTGCTCCTGCTCGGCGCGTTCATCGCGCTGATGACGATCGCCGCCTATCACCTGTCGGTGCTCGCAAAGCTCGACCAGACTGCGACCACGCATCTTCGCCAGCGGCGCCGCGTGTGAGCGAGCAAAACGAGGGTGAAGGCGCGTCGACCGGTGACGCGCCTCAGCCGCCGGCGCAACAGGCGGCTGCTGCCGGCGCGCCTCCCCAGGGGCGCCGTTGGGGCTGGCCGGTCCTGCTGGCGGCGCTCGCCGCGATAGGGGTGGTGCTGGCCATCGCCGACACCGCCCTGTATGGTCCCGCGCTCGGGCCCTACCCCGCCTTCTTGATCGGTCAATCGGGCGAGAGGACCATCTCTCGTGCCACGCCGAATCCCGACCAACGATTTGTCCGCACGCGGTTCCCAGAGCGGGTCGCATTCGGGGCGCCGTTCGGCAACCTGGGGACGGTGAGCCCGATGCAGGCGCTTCGCGCTTTCTTGAGCAATGGAGCCGGGCTCGTCCTGCTTGCGCTGGGCGTCCTCCTGCTGTTTCCCAATCGGGCTCGGGTGGCCGTCGAGCGACTCGAAGGTAGGCATGGGCCCGAGGTTGCCCTGGCCGCGGGCGTGGCGACTTTCCTGCTCGCGTTGGGGGCGGTCTTGTTGCTGCGGTTCACGCTGTTCTTCCTCGCGGTGATCCCCGTCATCCTCCTCGTCGCGGTCGGGACTGCGCTCTTTGGAATCGCGTGCATCGGGCTGGCGCTCGGCCGCTTCCTGGGCCGCCTGCTCCACATGGCGCCCGCTCATCCACTGCTCGTGGCGCTGGCCGGTGCCCTCGTGGTCTTCGACCTGGCCGCCATCCCATATCTGGGTGTGGTCGCCCTCGCGGCGGTCGCTATCGCCGGTCTGGGGCTGGCCGTGGTCACGCGCTTCGGATCCGCAACCGGTTGGACGTTCAGGGACCTCGACTGGTGACGCACAGAGCAACGGAGGTGAGAGTCGGTTGTTGAAGAACACGAGATTGGTGGTCGCGGCCCTGGCCGCGATCGCGCTGGTGCTGGGCGGCTTGATCTATCGCGACGTCTTTGTCGGCGCCAAGAACACAGCCAGCGCCGTCAACCTGTACACCGTCGCCCGGCGGACGGTGACGGCAACCGTCACCGGCACCGGCAACCTGGTGCCGATGCAGCAGGCGAACGTGAGCTTCAAGGTGAGTGGGGCCTTGACCGAGATCGACGTCCACGTCGGGGATCACGTTTCCGCCGGACAGGTGCTCGCCCGCATCGACGCCACCCCGGAGGAGAATGCCCTTGCGAGCGCGCAGGCCAACCTCGCCATCGCGCAGGCCAACCTGCAGTCGGCCGAAACGCCATTGACGCAGGCCCAGGTCAATCAGCTCCGAGACAACGTCACCAACGCCCAGCAGCAGTACAACGACACCGTCGCGCAGGTGAATCTCACCAACACCCAGGACGCCAATCAGGTCACCGCCGATCAGAACCAGGTTGCCTCCGACCAGCAGGCGTTGACCTTCAACGCCTCCTACCAAGCGGCCAAGCAGACGCTGGCCACCGACCAGGCCATTCTCCAAACGGCGATCGACCAGTTCAACGCCGACGGATGCAAGACCCAGGCATACCCGTATTCGGGGACGTGCGCAACGGACTTCACGGCGGTATCGACCGATCAAGCCAAAGTCACCACCGACCAGGCGGCCGTCAATCTATTCACGACCCAATTGAGCCTGGACCAGGCCAAGCTCAGCTCGGACACCGCCAAGCAGCAGGCGGACAAAAGCAGCGGCCAGCGCAGCATCAACCAGGCCGCGGCCTCGGTGACGAGCGCTCAGGACAGCCTGACCACGCAGACCGAGAGCAAACCGAACCAGATCCTGTCCGCGCAGGCGCAGCTCGCGAGCGCACAGGTGGCGGTGCAGACCGCGCAGCAGAACGTCAACAACACCACCCTGGTCGCGCCCATGGATGGGGTGGTCAACAGCATCAACGGTGTTGTCGGCGAGACCGCGATCACCGGCTCCGGCGCCACCGCGGAAGCCCCTGGCACGCAGGCGCCGCTGCCGACCGGGGTGGCGTCGAGCGCTTTCATGGTCATCGGCAACGTCAGCGAGCTGGAGGTCGCGATCCCGTTCGCCGAGTCCGATGCCTCCAGACTCGCGTTCAACCAGGACACGCAGGTCACCTTCGACGCGGTCCCCAACCTGACCATCAGCGGCCATGTCGTCGCGGTGGCGACCGCCGCCACGGTGCAGAGCGGGGTGGTCAACTACTACGCGACCGTGGCCCTGAACCAGATCAATCCAGCTCTCAAGCAGGGCATGACGTCGAATGCGACCGTGACGGTCAGCAAGGTCACCAATGCCATCGTCGTGCCGAACCTCGCCATCAC
>Ga0070699_100000127_pt1 | contig 70260 bp, 72 predicted proteins | sample KBSK1503metaG_FD_65473 | JGI IMG/M metagenome (GOLD analysis project Ga0070699, IMG submission 65473) | Corn, switchgrass and miscanthus rhizosphere microbial communities from Kellogg Biological Station, Michigan, USA - KBS K1-50-3 metaG | ecosystem: Host-associated > Plants > Roots >... | reverse complement strand
CTCGGGCCTCATTATGAGAGCATTAGTCCTCTTGAAGGCTACCTCTCTCATAACCGGGATGCTTTGTCAAGCGGCAGCGGCGAACCCTACTCGGTCAGATCGAAGCTGCAGAAGCCTCTGGCAGGCAACAGGGCGAAGGCCGGAAGCCTCGCACATGATGCGAGAATTGCGCTAAGAACCCGGTACTTGTTCTTGCGTCGGCCCTAAGGAGGAGGCTGTGGTGCGGCGATTCGGTGCGCCAGCGGTTCAGGTAGCGGATCAGGTCACGCCTGAGCCGGCTACTGACCGGGACACGACGAAACTTTGCCCCCTTGCCGTGCCGGACCTTGAGGAAGGCGCTCTCACCGTCGTCCTCGAAGTCTTCGATGATCAGGCCGCACAGCTCGGACAGCCGCATCCCGATCCCGAGCAGGATCTTGACCGCGGTCGTCCTTTGGCGCCCGGACTCGAAGCAGGGCGGGATCGACTGGATAGCCCTCGCGATCGGCCCAGCTTGCGAACGCCCGGAGCACCTCGTGCCGGTACCACTCGATCGTTCGTGGGCTCCGGCCTATCATCCTGAGCTCCACCAGCCACTCCCGCACGAGGGGCTCCAGATGGCGGTCATCGGGCTCGTCGTGTCTGCGAGAGTGTGCTCGCCGCGATGCCGGCGGCTCCTGCCCGTCGGCCGGCGCGCGGGGGCTGCGCGCCGTCAGACGTGGCCGGCCGCCAGCGTCGCCGAGGCTCGCGCCACGCCTCCTGCCGGATGCTGGCGCCACCCCTACGGTTTCCAGAAACCCCGACGGTTTTCGGCTTTCTTCCGCCATCTTTCCACCTCCTCGGCCACCTCTTGCCACCTGGTTTCCCAGGCCCCAGAAACGACTGAAACCGGCCCCGCAGAGCCGGTTTCAAGTTCAGATTAGCCTCGGAGGTCTCCTGAAAAAGCGCTGGCGGGGATGGATGGGAATCGAACCCACCTGGGACGGCTCAGCACCGCCCCACAGACGGTTTTGAAGACCGCGGAAGGCACCAGCCCCCGAACATCCCCTCGCGCGTAAGCCTACCTTAGGTCCGCACGGACTCTTCGGCGGCCGCCCACGCGCCAGCCTGAACCGGGAACCGGCTGTCCGGGGCTTCGGGGTGGCGGGGCCAGCCATGGCACATTGCTCCCATGGCGGCATCATTGTGGTTGTGTGGGTGGCACCTCTGGAACGTCCGAAGTGCGATGAGTAGGGTGCGCGTAGGTCCAGGTGGGATTCCGTCCCGCGAGAGCGCCGACACTGCCGTGGAACTCCTGGCTCAGCACGGCTATGACGCCTGCGAGATCGACTTCGGCGACGGTTTCTGGATGGATTGGGACTACTCGCGGCGCCTGGGTGCGCTCGCTCGCGACATGGGGGTAGCGCTCTCGCTCCACGCGCCGCTGGCTGCCTTCCTCGGCCATGCAATGCACGGCGGGCGCAAGCATCACATGGCGATCGGGATGCTCGACCACTCGGCTGGCATCGCGGTGGCGTGTGATGCCGCTCCGGTCGTGATCCATCCAGGCTTCTTGCTCGGGCGCCAGCGCGAGGAGGCGATCGACGCCGTCGTCGCTCAGCTCGCCGAATTGAGGGAGCGTCTGACGGCAAAGGATCGCGCGGTCCCGTTCGGCATCGAGGTGATGGGCCGCGTGCAGGAGCTGGGCAGTCTCGACGATGTACTGGCTATCTGCCGGCGCCTGGAGTGGGTGCGACCAGTCCTCGATTTCGCTCACATGCACGCGACGAGCGACGGGGGCGTCGTCAGCACCCGTGCTTTTGCATCCGCACTTGGCGCAGCCGATGCCGTGCTCGCGCCCGGGCTGCCCTTCCATATCCACTTCTCAGACGTCAGCTTCGCAAACCGCAACGAGAAGGCGCACCTGCCCTACGGTCAGGGAACGCTGCGCGCCGAGCCCCTCGCGCAGGCGCTCGCACAGTTCGATCGCCCAGCGACGGTGATCGCTGAGTCTCCCGACGAAGCCTCCAACCAGGCAATCCAGGCAGTCCTGCGGGACGCGTCACTGTCCTCGCCCCGCCGGTGGGCGATTTCTAGCGGAGCCAAACGGCAATAGCCGCGCTGTTCACGGGATCGCGAGCAAGTGCCTGCGCGATATCATCGGCTTAACCGCGCCGGGCCGATCACATGGACATGAACCTGAAAACTGGCTCGGAAGAAAAGCTCACACGCGCGCGCCAGGACTACCTGAAGGCGCTCTACCACCTGGGAGGCGGGTCGAGCAGCGTCAGCACGACGCATCTTGCCGAGCAGCTGGCAGTAGCGCCGGCCTCGGTAACGGAGATGCTGACCACGCTCCGCGCACTGGACCTCGTCGTCTATGACCGTTATCGAGGGGCCAGCCTGACGGCGCAAGGGTTGGCAGCGGCTCTCCAGACGATCCGCCGTCACCGCCTGATCGAACTATTCCTGGTGAAGATGCTCGGCTACTCGTGGGAGGAGGTGCACGACGAAGCCGAGCGCATGGAGCACGTCATCTCCCGACGCATGGAGGAGCGGATCTTCGAAGCCCTCGGGCGGCCGGACCTCGACCCCCACGGAGACCCGATACCCAGCGCGTCAGGCACGATCGCGAAGAGCGACTACAGGACCCTGGCCGAGACCCGCACTGGCGAGCAAGTGACCATTCGCCGGGTGTCCGACCGCGATCCTGGCAAGCTGCGCCTGATGCATGACCTCGACCTTCGGCCCGGGCGCAAGGTCGAGGTCCTGGCAGAAAGCCTTTACGAGAGCCCCATCCATGTCGCCATCGGACGGCATCGGCGCCACGTGCCGCTCGGCATCGCCAGAGCGGTCTTCGTTGAGTAATCGCTCGGTTTCAGCCCGGAGGTGTGACTCCAGAGACCACCATCGGCGGGCCGCAGCTTCACTGATGAAGTGACAACTGAGATTTGTTGCTCTTGACGCACAGCGTCGCGTGTTGCTAGCCTTGCGGGCAGTCTTCGTTCCGGCGACGGATTGGAGGGGGGTTGTCGCAGGGAGTCACGCGCCTTTCGGTGCACGCAGTCGTCTTGGTCGTCGCCATCGCTCTGGCGTCGTATTCGTCCGTGAACCGGAATCTCACAGACGGGTTGCTCCGGTTGGGCGTCGCCAATGCTGAGGCTCGCTCGATGGCCCAGGGCGGCGAGGTGAACCAGGTTGCGCTCGGCCGCGCCGGCACCGTCATCAAGCCGATCGCGCTCCCCACAGCTGTCCCGGTCAGCCACGACCCGATCAGGTACACCGTTGGGGACAGTGAGAACTCGCAGTCAATCGCGAGCAAGTTCAATGTGACAGTCGACGAGCTCCGCTGGTCCAACCCGTCCCTGGGCACGTCGACGCGTGTCAAGAAGGGCGACATCCTGCTCATCCCACCGATTGCAGGGGTGGTGGTGCAGGTGCGGCAGGGCGACACTGTCGCCAGCCTGGCCGCCGCCTGGCATGTCGACACAGGCTCGATCATCGACTTCAACTACCTGCGCAATCCCGTAGCCGACCTCACCGATGGCAAGCTGCTCGTGCTGCCGGCAGGGCGCGGGACGGCGGTGACCCCTCTGCCACCGGCAGCCAACCTGCCCGCGGCGATCGGTAGCCGCTCCGTCTTCGACATAAAGGTGGGTGGCGCGCTGGGACCCTATCCGGTCACCCATTTCCCCTTCGGCCAGTGCACTTACTACGTCGCCACAAAAGTGCCTGTCCCCTGGATGGGGAACGCCTTCGAGTGGTACGGAAACGCGCAGGCGGCCGGTTGGCCAACCGGGTCGACGCCCCGGGCCGGCGCGATCCTGGTGGACTGGGAGAGCCGGTATTTCGGCCACGTCGCGTATGTGGAGGCGGTCAACGGCGACGGATCGTTTGTCGTCTCAGAGATGAACTACGTCGCGTGGGGAGTCATCGACACGCGCACCATCCATCCCGGCCAGGTGCCACTGATCGGCTTCATCTACCAGCCCCACTGATAGCTTCATCCACCCACCGCCGGGCCGTCTCGTGGAGACCGGAGTAGGCTGCCCACGTAGCGAGGGCCCATCGATCCACGGTGCGTCCGAAAACTGCGAACTGTCGGGCGCCCATGACATCCGCGATTGTTACGCCTCCGCGGGACGTAGGGAGGGCCGGTTTGCTGATCTTCGCCGGGCCGTTGAGCCATCGTTGCAGGGCCGCCAGGCCGGTGCTACTGCCTCTGTGTTCCAATGCCCAGCACAAGCCGGTCAGGTGGGCCGCCAGAGATTTTGCGGAGACGCAGTAGCGGTCGGGATGCTGCAGGCAGTAGACGTCCACGGCCTTGCGGCGAATGGGGTACGGGAGCCCATCCCGCAGGTCTTCACGGGTCCAGAGTTGATGGAAGAGAGCCTGGCACCCGTCAGTTCCGCCAACCACGGTCAGTCCGCAGCCGGCACAAGGTTCCATGTAGACGATCGCAGCACACCCTGATCCCACGCTAGGTCGTGGCCGGCGCCTCGGCCTCGAGCTCTGTCCGCACCTCGCGGATCAGGTCAGCCGCCGTCTCACCGGAGGGCCCCTCGCCACCCACCCCGAGACGCTCGATCGCGAGTCCAGCGACGAAAGAGGCCAGCGGCGCGAAGCGCCGTTCCTGTGTGTGCGCCGCCACTCGGGCCAGCTCCAGGATCTCCTGCGCCACCTCGGACGTGATGGCCGGCTTCTCGATCGTCACTCCCTGTCTGGCTGCGGCCCGTACGAAGCGATCGCCGAGCTCATCGAAGAAACTGTTCACCGGCCCAAGATATCGGTTCCGCCAGTCGTGGGCGGCTTACATCGGCAAGGCCGACGGATCGGTCGGCATAGCCGACTTCCTGCCATCAGCGGCCGCTGCGTTTGCCGCGCTCGGTTGCCGTGGCGACCAGGACCAGTGCAGTGAGTGGCGCCGACTCGATCAAGCCGTAAAGGATCGAGCGCCACAGCGGCTGATCGAAGGCGCCCAGATTGATGATGAACAGCAACACCGCCAGTAGCGGGAATACGATCCCCGCCTGCGCGCCTGTGCTCAGCGCCTCCCAACGCCGCAGCAGACCCGGCGGCTCCCTTGAACTCGGCACGCCACCAGGATATGCGGCGCTCGCGCATCGCTGAGAGTTCAGATCTTTGTCTAGCTTGCGTGCTGCCGGGAGCGTCAGAGCGGTTGGGCGAGCCTTAAGGTCGGATGTGGAACCAATCACCGGAGGTGAGCGACACCGGGAGGGGCCCCGGCTCAGGTCCCGTCGGGCTCGCGAAGCAATCCTCCCCCTCTTAGCGGGGCCGGCGTGCGGCACGCCGGTCCCGCCTACTAATGGCGAACCGCCAAGTGCCTCAGTCGGGTATTCCGACTACTTTGTCGGTAGAGCCGACTCGACAGACTACACTGAGCGGCATGCCGCGCTCAGTGGCGCCTGCACTGTTCGGTTCCGAGACATTCCCCCGGCTCCTCGCCGAGCTGACGACTGCTCCGGATCGGGTCTTCACAGCCAGCGAGCTGGAAGCCCTGGTCGGCGCCAGTCATGACAGCCTCTACCGTGCGCTCCAGCGCGGAGTGGCAGCCGGCCTGGTCAACCGTGAGCAGATCGGCAAGCAGCTCACCTATCGAATCGACACCGCCTCACCGATCTATGCCGAGATCAAGACGCTGCTCTCCAAGTTGTTCGGGCCTGCCGACGCGCTGCGCCGGGCTCTGGCCGGCGCGGGCCCACCCGGCGTGGAGGCCGCGTTCCTCTTTGGCTCGGCTGCACGCGCCCAGGACAACCTGAGCAGCGACCTCGACGTCTTCGTGGTCGGCGAGATCTCCCGCTTTGCTCTTGCTCGCCAGCTCGCCGGTGCTGAGCGCGAGCTGGGCCGCGAAGTCAACGCCATGGCCTACCCGCGCCAGGACGTGGTGCGACGCCTTGCCGAAGGTGATGGCTTCCTGCGCGAGGTCCTTGGCGGGCCCAAGTTGATGCTGCTCGGCAGCGACGCCGATCTGCCCCCTGTGCCAGTTGGTGGAGACTAGCGGCGTGGACGCTGAGGCCATGGAGTTCGCGCGCCAGCTGGGAGAGGTCGCACGGGCTGACGCCGGGCTCAAGCAGGTCGGCGCCAGGGCCGACGTCGCTGTACAGAAGCTTCAGCTGGCCCGCCGCTGGACGCATCGCGCGGGGACCATCGCCAGCCTTCCGGAGTTCGGGGACGACCCCGATTTCGCATTCGCGAGCATGTACCAGGCCTTCCAGGATGCGGCTGACGCCCTGCTCTGCGCTCATGGCTGGCGCCCGGGCGGCGATCGCGCTCACCAGCGGACGTTCCAGCTGGCGGCGGCCGGCCTGTTCCCGGTCGATCCCGATGTGGCTGCGCTGCTCCGCGACAACGAGCGCACGCTGCGCCAGGCCCGCCGGGAGATCGCCTACGACCGCACCGACGTCGTCAGCAGAAGGGACCTTCTCGACATCTTCAGCCTCGCGGCGCAGGTGCTGCCAGCGCTGGCCCGCCGCACCTGCGCGGTCATCGATCTGAGCCCGGTGCCGGCGGAGTTCGACGACTGGCTGATACCAGAGCTGGTCGGTTAGTCGCCGGGCGGGTCACCATTCCCGGTCTGTGAGAAGGTGATCCCGCCGATAGGGTCAGTTTGATCAATGTGTGATCAGCTTCCTGACGGGCTACAAGCTCATGGCGCTCCGAGCCCGGGCCGACTATGACCTCAGCGTGTTCGTCTCGACGCCGCTGGCGATCAGCGCCTTCTTCGATCGGGATGAGGCCAGGCTTGCCGTTGCCGAGAGAAAGGGTTCACCAGGAGCCGATGAAGCTCAGACTGCGTTGTTCTTGCGCTTCGGCCCACGAGCTGCCGACTGCTTCCGGACCTGGCCGAATGGGCAAACTACTGCCACATGAGCGCAGAGCGTCAGCGCCTCCTCGAAGTGCCTCGCGGGCGCGCGCCGTGGCGGCACTGGGGCCCCTACCTGAGCGAGCGCGCCTGGGGCACCGTTCGAGAAGACTACAGCCCGAACGGCGACGCCTGGGACTACTTCCCCCACGACCAGGCCCGCTCCCGCGTCTATCGCTGGAGCGAGGACGGCCTGGCCGGGATCTGCGACGACCGCCAGATCCTCTGCCTCGCGCTCGCCTTCTGGAACGGCCGTGATCCCTTCCTGAAGGAGCGCATCTTCGGCCTGACCGGCCCCCAGGGCAACCACGGCGAGGACGCCAAGGAGTACTGGTTCTACCTCGACTCCACACCCACCCACTCCTGGATGCGCTGGCGCTATCTCTACCCACAGGCCGAGTTCCCTTACGCGAGCCTTCTCGCCGACAATGCCCGCCGCGGCCGGCTGGACCCGGAGTTCGAGCTTTTGGACACCGGCGTCTTCGTGGACGATCGCTACTGGGAGATCACAGCGGATTACGCCAAAGCGGACCCGGAAGACATCCTGTTGCGCCTCACCCTCCGCAACGCTGGACCTGAGCCGGCGACGGTCGACGTCCTTCCAACCCTCTGGTTCCGGAACACCTGGGCCTGGGGTGCCGACTTCCGCAAACCGAACATCAAGGCAATCGATGGTGCGCTGGTTGCCGAGCACCACGACCTTGGCGCTCGGACGCTGGTCGTGGGCGGCACGCCGGAGCTGCTGTTCTGCGAGAACGAGACGAACGTCCAGCGCCTGTGGGGCGTGAGCGGCCCCACGCCCCATCCCAAGGACGGCGTCAATGACCACGTCATCGCGGGGGCGGCGACCGTCAATCCCGACCGCCGTGGCACCAAGGCGGCCGCCCGATACCGTCTGACCGTGCCTGGCGGTGCCGCCGCCGAGCTCCGCCTCCGGCTGGCACCCACGCTTGGTGATCTCGGCGCCCAGTTCGAGCACATCATGGGCAAGCGGCAGGTCGAGGCCGACGAGTTCTACGCAGAGCTGACGCCGCCAGGCATCAGTTCAGACGAAGCCATGGTGATGCGGCAGGCCTTCGGCGGGATGCTGTGGGGCAAGCAGTTCTTCCACTACGACGTGAGGACCTGGCTGGAGGGCGACCCGGGGCAGCCGACGCCACCGGCCGAACGCTGGCATGGCCGAAACTCCGAGTGGCTGCATCACGACAGCCAGGACGTCATATCGATGCCCGACAAGTGGGAATATCCCTGGTACGCCGCCTGGGACCTTGCCTTCCACTGCGCAGCGCTCGCGCACCTCGACCCCGAGTTCGCCAAAGCGCAGCTCACACTGCTGTCCCGCGAGTGGTTCATGCATCCCAACGGCCAGCTGCCCGCCTACGAGTGGGAGTTCGGCGACGTGAACCCCCCCGTTCACGCCTGGGCGGCACTGAGGGTCTTCCACATCGATGGCGGCCAGGACTACGACTTCCTAGAACGCGTCTTCCACAAACTCCTCATCAACTTCACTTGGTGGGTGAACCGCAAGGACGCCGAGGGCAACAACGTCTTCCAGGGCGGCTTCCTGGGCCTGGACAACATCGGCCCGTTCGACCGCTCGATGGCCTTGCCTGTCGCCGGTCATCTGGAGCAGTCGGACGGCACTGCCTGGATGGCGATGTACTGCCTCAGCATGCTGGAGGTGGCCCTGATCCTGGCCGGGCACGATCCCACCTACGAAGACGTCGCCACCAAGTTCTTCGAGCACTTCACCTTGATCGCGCTGGCGATGAACGAGCAGGGCCTGTGGGATGCGGAGGACGGGTTCTACTACGACGTGCTGCACTTTGCCGACGGCCGCCGGGTGCCTCTCCGGGCACGCTCGGTCGTCGGCCTGGTCCCGCTGTTCGCCGTGACCGTGCTCCCCGCCGCCCTGCGCGCAAAGCTGCCTGACTTCTCGCATCGGATGGACTGGTACCTGCACAGCAGGCCCGATCTGCACGACGTCGTAGATCACGTCCACATCCCGGGCGAGCAGGACAACTATCTCCTGTCGATCATGAAGCCCGACCAGCTGAGGCTGGTTCTGATGCGGATGCTCGACGAGGCGGAGTTTCTCTCCCCGTACGGCATCCGATCGCTCTCCAGGTTCCATCACGACCACCCGCTGCAGATCGACCTCGGCAGCGGCGTCGCGACGCTGGACTACGAGCCGGGCGAGTCCACCTCCGGACTGTTCGGTGGAAACTCGAACTGGCGCGGGCCCGTGTGGTTCCCGATCAACCACCTGATCTGCGGCGGTCTCAGGCGCTTCCACGCCCATCTGGGCGACGAATTCAAGGTCGAGTGCCCGACCGGCTCTGGCCATCGGGTGACGCTGGCGGATGCGGCCGCCGAGCTGGAGCGGCGCATGTCGTCGCTGTTCCTGGAACAGGACGGCCGGCGGCCGGTCTTCGGCTGCTACGAAAAGTTCCAGCGCGACCCTGCGTGGCATGGCCTCATCCCCTTCCACGAGTACTTCCATGGCGACACCGGAGCCGGGCTGGGGGCGTCGCACCAGACCGGGTGGACCGGCCTGGTGGCATCCCAGATCGCCGAGCGCGGACACCCTGTGGCGGCTCACGAAGGAGGCCTGGCCGGCTGATGGCGAGCCCTGCGGAGGTTGCGGCGATGCGCCGGGCGATCGCACTGGCCGCTCGAGCGCTGGGCAGCACCAGCCCCAATCCACCGGTGGGCTGCGTGGTGCTCGACGTGGCCGGCCACATTGCTGGGGAAGGGTTCACGGCCCCGGCGGGCGGGCCGCACGCCGAGGTGACCGCGCTGCGGGCCGCAGGCGAGCGAGCGAGGGCCGGCACGGCGGTCACGACGCTGGAGCCCTGCATCCACGCGGGCCGCACACCCCCCTGCACCAGGGCGCTGATGGATGCCGGCGTGGCCAGGGTTATCTATGCGGTCGAGGACCCGGTGCCTGGCCACGGCGACGGTGGCTCCACCCTGCGGACCGCCGGCATCGACGTGGAGGCCGGCCTGCTGGAGGCGGAGGCGGCCCTGGGCAATGAGGCCTGGCTGACGGCGGTTCGCCGCGGCCGGCCGTTCGTGACATGGAAGTACGCCGCCTCGCTGGACGGCCGGGTCGCCGCCCGGGACGGCTCCAGCCGCTGGATCACGGGCGCGGAGTCGCGCGCAGACGGACACCGGCTTCGGGCTGAGAGCGACGCAGTGGTCGTCGGCTCGGGCACGATGGAAGTGGACGATCCCCACCTCGCGGTGCGCGACGCCGGGGTGCTGCGCCAGCCGCTCCGCGTGGTGGTGGACACACGGGCACGGACGCCGGCGGCCGCCCGCGTCCTGGACGGCGCTGCGCCGACACTGATCGCGGTCGCCGACGACGTGGACGCTCGCCACCTGGATGGGCGCGCCGAGCTCGCCCGGCTGCCTCGGGCCGCGGAGGGCCTGGACCTGCTCGCGCTGTTGGGGGCTCTGTACGAGCGCGACGTGCGGTCGGTGCTTCTGGAAGGGGGCCCCAGGCTGGCAGGGTCTTTCCTCGCGGCCGGCCTGGTCGACCGCGTCGTCGCCTACATAGCACCGGCACTGATCGGTGGTGGCGGCGCTCCCGCGCTGGCTGGGCAGGGGGCCCCGTCGATCGATGCCGCGTGGCGCTTGCGTCTCGATGAGGTCACTCAACTGGGGCCGGACCTCAGGCTCGTCGCGCGCGTTATTGACGCGTCTACTTGACATACCTTTCACACGGCTCATAAGGTGTACGAGTAAGTACTGCCCGAACACGTGAGGGAGGATTCGGGTCTGAGAGAGGGCGAGCATAGCCGGCCGGAGTCCGGTGCTCCGGGCGTCCTACCCACCAAGCTGCGGCCGGCCCTTACGAGGAGAGTCGGGGTCCCACACCGGTTCGGCCGCCTCCTGCAACCGCGACCAGGCAGCCTGGTGCTCGTGCACGCGGCCGCCGGGTACGGCAAGACAACGGCCCTAGCCAGGACGCAGGAGGCGGGGTGGCTCTGGTACAACGTCGACTCCAGCGATCAGTCCCCAACGGTCGTGGCCGCGCGGCTCTGCTCCGCACTCGGCCTCCAGCCACCGCCCCGGGACCTCCCCCCCAGCGGCGAGGCCATGGCCATCGAGCTGGCCGGCCTGCTTGCGGGCCGGGCCCTGACCGTCACACTCGACCGGTTCGAGCTCATCGGCGAGGCGCACGAGGTCGGCCGCCTGCTGAGCGACCTGTTGGAGCTGGCGCCCGGCCTCTCCCTGCGGCTCGCGACTCGCATTCGGCCTCCGCTGCCCCTGGAGCGATTGCGCCTCGCGGCCCGCCTGCTCGAGGTCGGCCCGGCGGAGCTTCGACTGAATGCCGACGAGATCGTCCCGGTTCTCGCAGACTGTCTGGGACGCCCGCCCACCCCTTCCGAGCTGCACTTCGCCGACTCGGTTCTGAGTGGCTGGCCGGGCGCCCTTCATCTGTGGCTGGCCGGTAGGGAGGGCAGCGACGCTGCCCTGATGGCGCCCCTCCGACCGGGCACGCCGCTGCACGACTACCTGCACGAGGAGCTTCTCCTGGGCACGCTCTCCCACGATGCGGTCGCCCGGATGTGGGCCGACCGCGCGTGGTTGGTGGGGCAGGGCCCGCTCGTAGAACGGGCCTCGACCCCCGAGAGACGCCGGGTTGCCGACTCCCTGGTCCGAGACCGCGTGGGGGTGGTGCCGGGACGCGGCGGCTGGCACGTGCACCCGCTCGTACGCGCGTTCCTGGCTATGCACATCGCGACGCGCTCAGAGCGCTCTGCGCAGAGCGAGGGCCATCTCGCCGTGCCGTTTGTCATCGAGCCGGCCTTGACGTCGGTTCGAGACACGTCAGTGACGATCCGGGCCCTGGGGGAGCTGGAGGTCGAAGTCGGTGGCAGCGTGCTGCCCGACAGTTTCTGGCCGTCAGCATCCCGACGCGTCCTGGAGCTTCTCCTCAGCATGCCCGGGTACCAGGTGAGCGCGCGTCAGGCCGGTCCGCTGCTCTGGCCTCGGCACCTGCCGAGCTCGGCGCTGAACTCCTTCAACGTGGCGCTCCACGGATTGCGCCGGCTGCTGCAACCGGAGCTCAGCGCTGGGGCGGCTTCTCGCTTCGTGATCCGCGAGGGGAGGACGTACCGGCTTTGCGTCGAGGAGCTGACATGCGACGTGGAAGACTTCAGCCGGCTGATCGGCCAGGTTTGGCGTCAGCTCGATGACGAGAGCGGCCGCAAGCTGGAGATGGCAGCGGTTCTCTACCGGGGAGACTTCCTGTCGTCCTCCACCGACCAGTTCGCCCGAGACCGCCGCAGGCAGCTCCGCCGCTTGATGCTCGAAGCGCTCGAGCACCTTGGCGAGTGGCACGCAAAAGGCGGCCGCCGCGCTCAAGCCCTGGGCGCCTTCAACCGGCTACTGGAGCTCGGGCCCCACCGTGAGGACATTTGGGCCCGGGTCCTGGAGTCGCACCTCGAGGCAGGGGACGAGCACCGTGCGCTGGCGGCTTTGCAGCAGTGCGAGCAGAGCCTCGCGGCGGCCGGCATCGAGCCCAGCGGGCTGCTGAAGGAGCTTCGCCGCCGGGTACGACGGGAGGTGACTCCCCCCGATTCGCGCTACGGCACTTAGCGCCTATAGTGCCCTGGAGGCGTTGACCAACGGACCTGAACGGCAAGGTGGCGATCGTCACGGGTGCAGGCAGGCGCTGCGGTATGCGTGAACTATCTCTGTCTCTGTGCGCAGGCCTGTGCGCGCGCGATGCGTGACACTGGGAAGGGCGGCTCGATCGTCAACGTCTCTTCGGAGGCACCGTCGTACGTCACCGGGTCCACCTATTGCATGGATGGTGGGATGGTCCGATACGCGCCGCCGCTGTGAGCCGGATGGTCCGTTGATGTCAACCGCCGCCGCCCACGAGCTGGAGGCCCGCTGGCGCCAGGACCTTGCAGCGTGGGCGATTCCCGAGGAGATTCTGGGCCAGGCGCTGGAGTCGCCATGGTGCTACCCGGCCCGCCTTTTCGCGCGTCGCGCCGACGATCAGCTGGCCAGCCCGTCCGGGCCATCCTACGAACGTGCGGCAGAGGCTCTTCCCCTGGGCGGCAGCGTCCTGGACATCGGCGCAGGCGCGGGCGCGGCGAGCCTGCCCCTCGGTGGCCAGGCGGGGCGGCTCGTTGCGGTCGACCCGGAACAGGCCATGCTGGATGCGTATGCGGAGCGAGCGACCCGCCTGGGCAAGGCAGTCCGCCTGGTGAAGGGCCGCTGGCCCGAGGTCGCCGAGCAGATCGCGCCGGTCGACGTCGTTGTCTGCCACCACGTGCTCTACAACGTGGCCGAGGCCGTGCCATTCCTGGGGGCGATGAACAGCGCCGCCCGCCGGAGAGTGGTGATCGAGCTGACTGCGCAGCACCCGATGACGCCGCTGAATCCGCTCTGGCTTCGGTTCCACGGTCTGCGCCGACCCGACAGGCCGACGGCTGAGCAGATGCATGAGCTGATCACAGCGCTCGGCTGGCAGGTGTCGATGGCAAGCTGGAGCCGGCCCGCAAGCGGGTTCGGCGATTTCGCCGAGCTGGTCGCGCAGACGTGCCGGACGCTGTGCCTGCCGCCCGAACTTATGCCCGAGATTGACGTTGCCCTGCGGGAGCAGGGCGCCGACCCCTCCGAGCCGGGCGTCCTCGGAGGTGCGCGTCAGCTCGTCACCCTGTGGTGGGACCCGTCGCGGTAGGAGCCCCTGCCCGCCATCCAGGCTCGGATCAGAAGAGGCTGAGCTGCAGCAACTCGGGCGCCGCCTCCCGCTCCGCAGCGAACTGCGTGACGTCTGGCGCCCTCCTGGAGTTCCGCTGGGAGCTGGCCGCTGAGCCCTGCACTTGAACATCCATAAACTTTGGAGTCACTTGCAGAAAGACCGCCTTGAACGCGCATTTTCGCTGGCTCAAGAGCGCAGCTACGACGAGGCTGTGATCCTCCTCGAATCCGTCCTGCAGGCCGAGCCGGCCAACTCGGCGGCCCTCACCCAGCTCGCGTTCTGCCAGCTCAGGCGTCGGCAGCCGCGGCTGGCCCTGCTCGAACTCGACAAGGCAGAGTCGGTTGACGGAGTCACAGCCCGCACCGCCCGCATGCGTGCTGACGCGCTCAGCAGCCTGCATCGATATCGCGAGGCACGAGCCGCCTACCGTGAGGCGGACGCCCTCGGCGACCGCACGAGCTGGAACCTGGTCCAGCTGGCACGCTGCTGCCTTCGCCTCAACGACCTGGAAGGCGCACGCGGGGCGGCGGCAAGGGCCGTCGAGCGCGGACCCGAAGACGCCGCAGCCTGGGTGGTGCTCGGTGACGTCGCTGCCCGGGCGGACGATGCCGCCCAGGCGGAGAGCGCCTACCTGCGCGCCACCCAACTCAAGCCAGGCGACGGCTATGCGTACGCCCGTCTGATCGAGTGCCGGCTGCTTCAGCTGGAACCCCAGGACCGGAAGCGGGAGGTCGAGCTTCTGCTCAAGAGCACCGGCGGCGACAATCCGCATCTGCTGCAGCTCCTGGCCCGCCTTCAGAGCGAGCTTGGTGATGCGGCAGCAGCAGCAGCCGCATGGCGCAAGAGCCGCCGGCGGGTTGGCAGAAGCGGCAGCGCGTACGCCCTTCGGATGGAGGGCTTCGCTCTGAAGAGGGCCGGGAGCCTGCCTGAGGCTGCTGCCGTTCTGCGTGAGAGCCTCATGATGGAGCCCGAGAACGTGATCGCGCTTCGAGGCTATGTCCGGCTCCAGCAGGAGCGCGGCGCGGTCGGGGAGCTCCGGGAGACCCTCCAGGAGCTGCTGCCGATCGCCGGCACCCGGCGGGGGGCGATCCATGGGGAGCTGCGCAAGCTACCTTCGGACGGTGAGCATTAGCCGGTCGATCGCCGACCTGGTCGATGTCAACCCCGCGGAGACGGTCGTCCGCCTCGACGGTAGCTCCGGACGTCTCCGTGAGCTGGTCCTGACGGGCGACGTGGTTCGAAGCCTGGGTGCAGTCCTGGAGAGGGCGCGGGGGGAGACCGGCGCCGGGTTCCTCGTGGTCGGCCACTTCGGCTCCGGCAAGTCGCACTTTCTGGCCGCCGTCGGTGAGTTGCTCGCGGAGCCGTCTCTGGCGAGTGGGCTCGCCGCCTGGGACGGCCGCCTCAGTGAGCTGGCAGCTTCGGCTCGGCCGTCCCTGCCGGTCCCCGTGCCGCTCGTCGAGTATCGCGCGGACGCGTCGCTCGAAGACGTGGTCTGGAGACGTGCCTGGCAAGCGCTGCAGACGCCTGCGCCGGCAATCGGCACCGACCACGTCGAGAGCTGGGGCCGCTTCCTGGCGGCTGCCCGGTCGAGCGGACGCGCGGGCCTCGTCTTCCTGATCGACGAGCTCAGCGAGTTCCTGAAGGCCAAGCGAGGCCCGGCGCTCACCGAGGACCTTCGCTTCCTGCAGTTCTTCGGCGAGTGGCCGACCGAGCATCCTGTGCTGGTCGTCGGCGCCCTTCAGGAGAACATCGAGGAGGTGGCCAGCGTCAGCCAGACAGAGCTGGCCCGCATTCGCGACCGCTACCCCATGACCCTGGGGCTTTCTATGCGCCACGTTCAGGATCTGGTTCGCGGGCGCCTGGTGCGGCTCCGGCCGGGCGCCGAGGCGGACGTCGAACGCGCGCATCGCGAGCTCAAGGCGGCCTTCCCGTCGTGGCCAGTCCCGCTGGATGCCTTCCTGAGCTGCTACCCGTTGCACCCCGACACGCTGGGCGTGCTCGACGGGCTTCGCTTCCTCTTTTCGCAGCAGCGTGGTGTCGTGGACTTCATCTGCCGGCAGCTTCGCGGCGATCCGGCGGCCGGCATTGAGCCCTGGCAGGAGCGCGAATACACCGAGCTCGTCACCCCGGACCGGATCTACGACCATTTCCGCGTCCGGCTGCACGAACGGGTGGAGACCAACCGGCTGGCCGACACGGTGGTCCCGTACTACGAGCACGCCACCGACGTGCTCTTCGACTCCGCGTCTGACCGCCGGCTAGGCCTTCGTGCGGTGAAGCTGCTGACTCTGCTGGCGGCGTCCGCGCTGGAACGTCGCCGCACCGGCCCGGAGCTGGCCGAGATGCTGCTGACACGTGTGAGCGCCCTGGATCCCCAGGCCAACTACTCCTACCTGGACCGGGCGGTGCTGGGGCCGTTGGCGGCGCACGGCGCTTACGTGGTCGCGCGAGGTTCGCCACCGGCAACGACGTACTCGGTCGAGCTGGAGGCCGACGCCTCGCTGACGGCCCGCACCCGCCTGGAGCAGCTCAGGACGGAGCTGACACCCGAGGACCGCCGGCCGATCGAGACACTGACCGAGCTGGGCAGCTCCCACGTCCTTCCGCTGGGCACACTCAGGAGGTCCGGGCGCGGCCGCCGTGACTTTATCTGGCAGAACACCCTCCGCTCGGTGGTCGTGACCTCGGCAAGACTGGCGGATCTGACGCCAGGCGACAGCCGGGAGCTGCTGGGCTCGCTCGAAGGCACCGGAGCCGAGGTGTGCCTGGTCGTAGCCGAGCCGGAGCCAAGCCTGCGCCCGGCCGTCGGACTTGCCGAGCAGCTGGTGGAAGAGTCAGAGCGCCTCGCGGTCTGGCTGCCTGACGCGCTGACCGATGCAGAGGTCGAGTTCGCCTTCGAACTCTACTGCCGGCGGGTGCTGATCGAGCAGGCGCGGCAGGAGGGACAGGTTCAAGCGGGCGGCCTGGTCGACTTCCTTCAGCGCTCCGCCGAGTCCGACGCGTCCAGGGCACGCGAGATCGTCCACCGCTGCTACTTCCAGGGCGGGGTCGTCAGCAGCCTGCCCGGGGTGGCGCCGGAGCTGCCGTCGCTGAGCGGCCTGTCCTTCGAGCGCGTCCTGCCGCGTCTGGTGGCACCGGTGCTGCACGGCCTGCATCCCCGCCACCAGCAGGTGCAGCCCCTCGCCGAGCTAGTCGGGGAGCGGCTGCTGCGTCAGCTCACGGACGTGCTCACAAACCCGCGGATCTCCGTCGGCGCCGCCGACCAGGGTCAGGTCCGCCACCTCATCGAGAGCTACCTGGTTCCGATTGGCGTCATGCGGAGGCGAGGCGACGCGTACGTCGTCGCGCCCGACCCCGTGCGCAGCCCCGCGGTGGCCGAGCTCCAGCGGCTTGTGGCAGGCCAGCCGCGCATGCCGGCCGCCGACGTCCTCCGAGGCCTTCGGGAGAGCACGGTCGGGCTGACAGAGCCTGAGGCGTTGATCGTCATGAACGGCGCGGTCCAGGGTGGGATGATCCGGGCACACCGGCGCGGCAGGCAGCCGAACGAAACCTTCCTGTCCGCCGCCGAGGCGGGCGTGCTCAGCCTCGGCGAGCTCGTCGCACCTGAGCTCAGGGCGAAGGTGGCCGAGCTGGCCGCGATGTTCGGCCCCGGGCCCTACGAACCCTGGAACGCAAGGGTGCAGAGCAGCGCCTGGGAGCACGCGGTCAGCTGGCTCGAGGCTCGCCGTGAGGAGACCGCCGAGCTGCGGCAGGGAATCGAGCGCCTCGGCGAGACGCCCTTCCTGGCCGAGGCCGATCTGGGCCCGATTCGAGCCGATCTCGGGGTGCTCGAAGCGGTGATCGCGTCCGGCCGTTCGCCGGCACATCCCCGCGAGGGCCTGGAAGCCGTCCTTCAGGCGATCCCCGAGCCGGCCGCTGTCCTGGCTGCGGCGGGCAGAGCCGGTGCCCTGGCCCGGTTCCTCCGAACGGACCTGCGCTCACTGGAGACCTCGGTCGACTACCTGACCCACACCGACCTGGTCATTCCAGAGGGCGCCGGCTACGCCAGGCTCTCGGCGCTCCGCTCCGAGGCACTGGAGCTGGCCCAGAACGTTCTCGCGCTGGCGGCGGAGGACCGGGCGCGCGAGTTCTTCTCAGCCTCTGAGCGGTTTCGACAGGCGTACGTGGCCGCCTACGAGGAGGAGCATCAAGCCTTCTACTCGGGGTCCGGCGAGCGGGTCGCGCAGTCGGTCAGGAGCAGTCCGGTCTATCAGGCTCTCGCAGCATTCGCCGACGTCGGGGTGATTGCCGTGCCTGACGACCGCGTGAAGGTGGACAGGGCGCTGGCCGCCTCCACGCCGGAGCCCTGCCGGAGGCGCGTCCAGTCAGAGTTGATCTGGCGGCCGTTGTGCGCCTGCGGCTTCCGGCTCGGCGGCCGGCCCCCATCGGTGGACGCCGCGGCATTGCTGCAGGTAGCCTCCCACGGCCTGGCCGAGCACCTCGCGGAGCTGAGTGGTGAGGAGAGCCGCGCCCGGCTCGAGCGGGCGGCTGATGACCTGGCTTCGCTGGAGCGGACCGAGGCGGCAGCCGATCTGCGCCGGCTGCTGGAGCTCAGCGCGGCACCGCAACGGGCGGACTCGGCGGCGCTGGCTCAGCTGCTCGGCCCCGAGCTGAGGGCGATCCTGCGCGAGGCTCTGAGCGGCCGGCAGATCGTGGTGAGACGCGACCTCGCCCAGCTCCGAGAGGACCTGATCGGCCGGCGCTATCCACGCCGGCGGCTGGTGGAGCTGGTCGAGGCGTGGATCTCCGGCACCGGCGAGAGCGAGCCCCCGCCCGAGCGCGCCTTCATCGAGGTTGTGGACAGCGGCGACGTCGGTCGCGCGGCAGGCGGGCTCAGGCCTGAACCGCCCGGGTCGGCGACGGTCTCGTTCCTGCGCGCCCGGTTTCCCCGGCTGGCTGAGGGACTCCCTGGCCACAGGCCGGTGGACGCGTTCTGGCTGGCCGCGTGGTGGCGCGACAGGCCGGGCCGGCCGGCCTGGATTCCTTCCGGGCTTGCCGACGACGACGCTCTTGCCGCGGCGGCCACTGCCGCCGTGGCAGCTGCGGATCCCGAGATCCTGCGCGAACTCGGAGAGCTCGACCAGCGGGTCGGCCCGCGTGCGCTGCTCGGCGACCAGGTCACCGCTGCCCTCGACCTGCCCGGCTCTGACGGGGCTCAGCTCGCCGGCGTTCTGTTCGGTGAGCGTCTCCTCCGCCACCCGGTGCGCCTTGCCGCCGGCGAGCTGCTCCGCCGGCTGGCTGGCGACTGGCAGCTCTTCGACCGCCTTCCGGCTGGCGGGCTGGAGCGGCTGCGGGCCGAGCACGCCCTGCTGGGCGGCTCCGAGCTGAAGCCGCTGGGCGCCCTGCTCGAGGCGGCGGGCTGCCTGGCCCGCCTCGAGAAGCGCATGGCCGGGCTGAGCTGCCCCGAGCTGGTGGAGGAGGTGTATCCCGAGTGCCTGGCTCCGGTCGCCGGCCTGGTGAGCGAGGCCGAGGCCGGCCTGGCGGGCGGGTCGCTGCTGGACGGCGAATCCGTGACCGCGTTCAAGGCCGGGGCCGAGCGGATGCAGCGGGCGGCCGAGGGCGTCTTTCTGGACGGGCAGCGGAGTGACTTCAGCGGCTGCCTGCGGATCTGGGAGGTCGGCGCGGCGGTCATCGAGCCGCTGCTCCGCAGCCATGACCGGGTGGCGGTCCTTCTGGTGGACGCGATGCGCGCGGACTTGTGGCTCCGACTGCGGGAGCTCCTCTGGCAGGCGCTGACCGAGCGGCGGCTGACCGAGCGCTGGGCGGTCGTCCCCGCGCCGACGCGGACTGCGGAGGCTATGGCCGCGCTCTATCTAGGGCGTCCCGTGCCGGAGGGCTCTCTGGCGCCCGGTGAGATGGTGGCACCGTTCCCGGGCCTCGGCTACGAGGCGCGAGCGCTGACCGGCGGCGACCGCGACTTCCGGGCTGAGGACCTGCGGGAGTTTTGGGCGGCCGGTCCGCGTCTGAGCGTGGTCGTGGCGAGCGGAGTGGATGAGCGACTGCATCACACACCGGTCGAGCTTGCAGGGCTTCTGGAGGAGTCGGTCGCGGCACTGGCCCGGCGGGTCGTGCAGCCGCTGCAGGCGCTGCCGTCCGGTGTGCCGCTCGTCGTGCTGGCCGACCATGGCTTCCGGGAAAACCCGGCCTGGGGACGAGGCCGGGAGGGCCGCTACACGCACGGCGGCCTCTCGCTGGAAGAATCCGTGGTGCCAGTTGCAACGCTGGTCTAACTAACAGAGGCACGGGTTTCGCACCCTCCAACATGCCCTGAAGCAGCACAAACGTAGTAGTCGTCCAGCAGTCTTATTACAGGAGCGCTTCGAGCTTCTGCTTGAGGTCGGCCTTCAGATTTGACCGGTAGCCGACCGTGCGGTCGGCGGCCTGTCCGTCCTTGAAGATGACCAGCGTGGGGATGGACATGATCCCGAGCCGGCTCGGCACGTCAGGGTTGGCGTCGATGTCCATCTTGACGAATCTCACCTGGCTGCCCAGTTCCATGGCCAGGTCCTCTACGACCGTGGCGATCATGCGGCAGGGGGCGCACCAGTCCGCCCAGAAGTCGACCAGGACCACCTGACCGGCGTTGAGGACCTGGCTCTCGAAGTCCGCGTCTGTGACGGCAGGTAGTGTCGACGCCATTTGATGCTTCACTCCTTGCTGGCGGGTGCGCTCTCGGTCTTTTTCTCCGACGAGCTGTCGCTCTTCTTCTCCGAGGAGCTGTCGCTCTTCGCGTCGGAAGAGCTCTCACCACCACCACCGGAGTCGCTGGACGTGCTCGACCCACTCGTCGACCTGGACGGCCCGCCGTTCTTGTAATCGGTCGTGTAGAAGCCGCTTCCCTTGAAGTGAACACCCACCGGGTAGAGCAGCTTCCGCAGTGGGCCGCTGCACTCCGGGCAAATGCTCAGCGGCTCAGCGGACATGCTCTGGAACACTTCCAGCTCGTGCCCGCACTGGCTGCACCGGTATCCGTAGATCGGCATCTCTCTCCTCGGGTCCCTATAGATTTCGTTCGCGGTCGAGACGGTGAAACACCATCCCTGATGGCGGCTTGGGGAAAAAATACGTGGTCTTCTGTGGCATCGTCTTACCCTCCCGGGCGACCTGCAAAACCGCGCCCAGGTCGGGCGCGTCCAGGAAGAAAGCCGCCACCCCGACACCTGAATCCACCCATCGCACTGCCTCCTCCGGGTCGCGCGTGTATTTCAGGTATTCCTCGGCGCTGCGTTTGCCCAGGATGTTGTCGAGCACCTGCCTGTGCAACTCCATGACGGACACCTCCCCTTCCAACGGAAGCACCTGAAATCGCCCGTCACGGTACGCGCCGGCCGCAACGCGCCCGTGCAGCGCGTTCAGCGTCTCGTCCAGCGAGCCCGTGGGCTCGCCGCCGGTGACCGCGACACCCGCCTTGAGCAACCGGTGGGTGGGCAGCACGACCAGGCCGGGATCCGACACGTCGGTGAGGAGTGCGAGCGTGAACCGAGATGAGGCGTAAGGCCCTCCGCCCACCTCCTCGGAGTAGGCCAACGCCGTCTCGTAGCGGTGGTGCCCGTCCGCGATCAACACCGGCTGTCCTGCCATGTACCCGCTGATCCGCCCGATCCAGTCGGTGTCCGTGACGCGACCCAGCGTGTGCCGCTCGCCTGCGTAGGTGAAGGCGAGCGCCCCCTCCCTCGGCGCGGCGTCGAGCAGCGGGCGTAGGCCCTCGGCAACGAACCAGAGCGGCTCCAGGCACATGGCGGTGGCCCGGAACAGGGCGAGCCGGTCCTCCTTGGGGCCGCGGTGGGTGGCCTCGTGAGGCAGGACGACCTTCTCTTCATACGGCACCAACCGCAGAGCCGCGATCAGGTCCAGCCTGGATCGGCCATCCCACTCCGTGGTGTGCAGGTACATCGCCGGCTCGGTGTCCTCGACCAGGACACCCGCGGCGAGCCACTCATCGAGCAGCCGCGCCGCGCCGGAGTAGTCCGTACCCGGCCTGGTCAGGTACACCACATTGTGGGGCGACTGCGCGTGGTACGCAGCCACCTGTTCTTCAGTGAGGACGTCGTAGGGCGGGGCCAGGACCGGTTCCAGTGGTCCGGTGTAGTGAACCGCCCGAAACGCGCGGAGGTCAGCCATGGTTCAGAGGTCGCCGAGCTCCACGTAGCGAAGGTCTGACATGCCGAAGATGCCCCGCAGCTTGCTCAACACCGGCTCACCGATCGGATCATCCACCGTGACCATCATCATCGCCCGACCTCGGGGCGCGTCCCGCCCGACGTGCATCGACGCGATGTTGATGTCGTTCTCGCCCAGGATGGTGCCGAGACGGCCGATCACCCCGGGCCGGTCGTCGTGGCGGGAGACGAGGAACCGGCCCTCGGGCACCAGGTCCATGGCGAATTGTCCGACGCGGATCAGTCGCGGTTCGCCGGCCAGTACGACACCCTCCACCTCATGGCCGTCACTGCGCAGGGTGAGGCGGTTGGCGTAGCCACCGCCGTCGGTGGGAATGCGGCGCTCGACGAGGTTCAAGCCTCGATTCCGCGCCACCAGGCGGGCGTTGACGGGGTTGATCCGCTCCTCGGTGAACGGCTGGAAGACGCCTTTGATCGCCCCCGCGGTGATCAGCGACACGTCGCGCTCCGCCAGCTCGCCTCGATAGTCGATCTCGAGCTGAGCGACGCGGGCATTCACCAGCTGGACGTGCAGGGCGGCCAGCCGCTCGGCCAGGACCGAGAAGGGCCGCAGGAACGCGAGCTCTTCCGGGGGCAGCGATGGCGCGTTGACCGCGTACCGTGGCAGCTCCCCCCGGAGCACCGCCGCCACCTCCTCCGCAACGTCGAACGCGACGCTTGTCTGCGCCTCCAGCGTCGATGCGGCGATGTGTGGCGTGGCGACGAAGTTAGGCAGGCCGAGCAGTGGACTCTCGCCGACCGGCTCGTGCAGGAAGACGTCCGAGGCGGCCCCGGCGAGCCGGCCCTCAGCCAGGGCACGGTAGAGCGCGGCCTCGTCGACGATGCCGCCCCGAGCGGCGTTGACCAGGCGCGCGGTGGGCTTGGCCAGGGCAAGCACCCTGGCGTCGATCAGGTTGCGCGTACCCTCGACCAAGGGCGCGTGGACCGTGATGAAGTCTGCCTGCACAAAGAGGTCATCCAGGCTGACCAGTTCCACGTGGAACTGCTCGGCTCGCTCACTCGGGACGGCCGGGTCGCTTGCGACGACGTTCATCTCGAGGCCCTGGGCCCGCTTGGCCACCTCTGACCCGATGTTGCCCAGGCCGACGACGCCCAGGGTCTTGCCTCGGACCTCGACGCCGGTGTACCGCGAGCGCTGCCATTCGCCGCGCTTCACCGCGGCGTCCGCCTGCGGGATGTTGCGCGCCAGCCCCAGGAGCAGACCGATGGTGTGCTCCGCCGCGGCGATGATGTTGCCGCGCGGCGCGTTCACGACCAGGATGCCCCGACGCGTCGCCGCGTCGACGTCGATGTTGTCCACGCCCACTCCGGCGCGGCCGACGACCTTCAGGCTGCGGCCCGCGTCCAGGATGGCAGCCGTCACTTGGGTTTCGCTCCGCACCACCAGTGCGTCGTAGGAACCGATCGCGGCCACCAGCTCGGCCTCGGGCAGCTTCGTGCGGACGTCGATATCGGCCGTATCGCGCAGCCGGGTCAGGCCATCCTCGGCCAGCTGGTCGGCGACGAGCACGCGAGGACGGGTCACGTCCGTTGCGACTCTCGCGTCGCTGCCATCAGAGCGCAGCCGCGGCCGCCTCCTCCGCCAGGTGCTGCGCCGCCGCGGCCACGGCGCGGCCGTCGGCCGGGGTGATGTCCAGCTCCTCGAGGGCCCGCTCCATCGCCCACAAGACCTGCACCACGTCCCCGTCCGTGACCGCACCCAGGTGTCCGACCCTGAGCAGCTTGCCGGTCATCTTGCCCTGACCGCCGCCGATCACGACGCCGTACTTCGTCCGCAGCAGCCGCCGGTACGCCCCGACGTCCAGCCCGGGCATTGGCACCGCGCTGGTCACGGTCGGCGACCTGTGGTCCTCGGCCGCAAAGAGGCTGAATCCGAGCGCTGTCAGTCCCGCCTGCGTCGCCTCCGCGAGGCGTCGGTGGCGCGCGAAGACGTTCCGGAGGCCTTCCTCCTCGATCATTCGGATGCCTTCCTGCACTGCGTAGACGACGCCGACGGCAGGCGTCCAGGGAGTCGAGCCACCCTCCGCCTGCTTCTTGGACAGCTTCCAGTCGAAGTAGTAGCGCGGGGCGCTTGCTCGCTCCGACATCTCCCAGGCCCGGTCGTTGACCGTCACGAAGGCGATGCCCGGTGGCGCCATCCAGCCCTTCTGGCTGGCACTGACCGCCACGTCGATCCCCAACCGATCCACCTCGATGGCCATCGAACTCACCGACGACACGCCGTCCACCGCGACCAACCGGCCTGCGTTTCGAGCGACGCTGACGAGATCGCCAAGACGGTTGGCGACACCCGTGGACGTCTCGTTGTGGGTGAGGAGCACGAGCGACGCCTCCGGGTGCGCGTCCAGCACCTCCGCCAGGTCGGCGGGCTCGACCGGCTCGCCCCACTCGGCCGCAAGCCGGACCACCCGTGCACCGTAGGCGCCGGCGATCCCGGCGAAACGTTCACCGAAGTTGCCGCAGATGGCGGCGATCACTTCGTCTCCGGGTGAGATCAGGTTGGCAATGGCCGACTCGAGACCTCCGGTGCCCGAAGACGTGAGGACCAGCAGGTCGCTGTTCGTCTCGAACACCCGCTTCGCGCCTGCTGTGACGTCGGCCAGCAGCTCGGCGAACTCGGGGCCGCGGTGATCGATCATGGGTCGAGAGCCCGCCCGAACCACTCTCTCTGGGATCGGGGTCGGACCGGGGATGCGCAGTTGTTGCTGGAAGATCATGGGTCGCTCCTGGGATTGTTCGGCGTGGCCACTCGGCGGCTGCCCACGAGAGCCGGCACGGGCGCGGTCAGCGCACCGTGTCGGTCGTGAACGGCAGCAGCGCGATAGACCGCGCGCGCTTGAGTGCGTCCGTCAGCGGGCGCTGGTGCCTGGCGCACGTCCCCGTGATGCGACGGGGCAGGATCTTGCCCCGCTCCGACAGGAACCTGCGCAGCCGGCTGACTTCCTTGTAGTCGATGTAGTCGATGCGCTCGACGCAGAAGGCGCAGACCTTGCGGCTGGGCCGCCTCCGCGGGCCGCCTTCCCTTCGATCGGACATTGATTTGGTTTCTCCTCTGGGCCTTTTACTCTGAACCGTCAGAACGGAATGTCGTCGGGATCCACGTCCCGGACACCAGTTCCCGCGTCGTCGGGCAGCGGTGGCAGTTCTTCGGCGGCGCCGCCCGCCGCCGCCCCGGTCCCGCGGCTGTCGAGGAACTGGACGTCGTTGGCGACGACCTCGGTGGTCCGGCGCTTCTGACCGTCCTGGCCCTCCCACGACCGGGTCTGCAGACGCCCCTCGATGTACACGAGCGAGCCTTTCTTCGTGTACTGCGCCACCAGCTCGGCCAGCGTCCGCGAGCCGATGTTCCAGGCGACGATGTTGTGGTAGTCGGTGAACTCGCGACGGTCGCCGTCGGTGCCCTTGCCATACCGGTTCGTGGCGATGCTGAAGGACGTGACAGGCTGGCCGCTCGGTGTGTAGCGCATCTCGGGGTCCTTGGTAAGACGGCCGATCAGCATCACCTTGTTCAGATTGCTCATCCCTCTACCTCCTCTGAAGCTGCAGCACCCACCGCCTCGTCCGGCGCGGCCGGCTCACGCGGCTCGGAATTGGCGTCTGCCGGGCCCACCGGGGCTGCGTCGGTGGCGGCTTCGGATTGGGCCTTCGCTGCCACGCGTTGCGCGGGCCGACGCTTGGCCTCCGGCTTGCGCACGATCAAGTGGCGGAAGACCGCATCTGAGATCTTCAGCGTGGCCTCCATTTCAGGCACGCGGGCCGGCTCGATCTGGAAGTCGGTCAGCACGTACTGACCCTCCCGCATGTGCTTCACCTCGTAGGCGAGGCGCCGGCGGCCCCAGACGTCCGTCTTGAGCCGGGCGCCGCCGAGGTTGTCGATCAGCTTGTCGACTGACGCGACCGCCGCCTGAAGCTGCTCATCGTCGAACTCCGGGCGGACGATATACAGAATTTCATAATCCCTGAGCAAGGGTTGTTTCTCCTCTCTATGGGTTCGGGCCCCGCGATCTGCAGGCCGGGACGCCCGGCGGGACCAGAAAGGACCGCTGTATTTTAGGCGGACTGTCTTGGCCACGCCAAAAGCTCGCACAAAGAGCAAGACCGACCTGCGCCGTCCCCCGGCCCGAGCGCGGCACGACGTCCTCATCATGCCGATCGTGGTTGGGGGAGCCTTCGCGCTCGTCTTCATCGGCATCATCGTCGCGATCCTGCTCAACCGGAGCCCGGCCACCGGCCCGACCGTCGCCAACATCCGCTGCGACACCGGCGAGCAGCTGGCTGTGCACTACCACGCTCACGTCGACCTCATCTACAAGGGCCAGCCGGCTGCGATTCCGGCGCAGGTCGGGATAACGGGCAGCTGCTTCTACTGGATGCACACGCATCAGAACACAGGCATCGTCCACATAGAAGCCCCCCGGGATTCCGCGACACGGCAGTTCACCCTTGGCGACTTCTTCCAGATCTGGGGTCAGCCGCTCAGCAAGACGCAGGTCGCCACGTTCCCCAAGCTCGGCCCTGGCGACCAGCTGAAGATATGGGTGGACGGGAAGCCGTTTACGGCCGATCCCCGCAACATCGTGCTGAAGTCACACACCCAGGTCGTCGTGGAGATCGGGCCCACGTTCGTCGACCCGCCCACCTTCGACTGGACCTCGTCGGCGGCCACGCAGGAGGCGGGCACCGCCGGCTGACGCCGGATCAGGCGGTTTCGGCCGCCTCACGCAGGACTCGCCCTGCGCGGTAGTGCTCCAGGGCCAGCCAGCTATGTCCCTCGCGCAGAGCCCGGTCGGCCAGCCGCTCGTGGGCCGCGGCGTCGAGGACCGACTTTCGGCCGCTGCGCATCTCCTTGATGCGGCGCAGCCGGTCGCGGTCGCCTCCCTCACGGAGCAGGGGCTCCTCTGCTTCCAGCAGGCGGCCGGCCTCCTCTTCTCTGCCCAGCGCCAAGAGCGCCTCGGCCGCGGTGAGCCGAGCGTCGCTGCCCAGCGACATGCGCTCGTCCAGAGCGATCTGAACGGTGTCCAGCGCCCTCTTGGCGTCGCCCTTGATCAGGGCCAGCCGGGCGCGCTCGACTGCCACCTCGCGTTCGAGCAGCCGGGCGGACCCGTCGACGAGATAATCGACCGGCGCGCCCAGCCGGCCCGCGATCACGCGCAGCAGCCGCGTGGATGGGTAGCACTTGCCCATCTCGACCTGGTTCAGGAACGCACGCGTGAAATCCTGCCCGGCGACCTGGGCCAGCGTCATCCGCCGTTCCTGGCGCAGGCGACGTATCCGCTGCCCGAGGGTGTCCTCGGCGACCGTGTCGTTCATCCGGGATGGATGCTAATCCGAACGCACGCGGCGCGTCCGATCGAACTCACAAATAGTCGGCAGGGTCGATGCTGCGAGGAAGGCTCGTGAAGTTCCGGAAGCCGTTGGCCATGACCATGCCGGCGTCCTCTACCCGCAAGCCTCCGAGTCCGGCGAGGTAGAGGCCCGGCTCGACCGTGACGACGTCCCCCTCCTGCAGCATCCAGTCCAGATCTCGCAGCGCCGGCGCTTCGTGGATCTCAAGTCCGACGCCATGGCCCGTCGAGTGAATCATCCGAGGTGCTCCCGGATCGCCGGTGAACCCGTCAGTCGCCGTGCCGAAGCCGCGATCGACCAGCACCTGACAGACAGCCCGGTGCACGTCGCGTCCGTTCACGTCATCAGTGAGCAGCTCGATCGCCTTGTCAAGCGCCTCGACGCAGGCATCGTGCATGCGCCGGACGACATCCGCGGGCTGGCCCACGACCACGGTCCGAGTGAGGTCCCCGTGGTAGTGAGACGTACGGCCCTGCGGGAAGATGTCGATGACCACGGGGGCGTTGGCACGAATCGGCCCAGCCCCCTGGAAGTGTGGCAGCGCGGACTCCGGGGAGCCTGCAACGATGAGCTCGGCGCCGCTGTAGCCGATCTGGCTGAGCGCAGCCTGAGCGCTCGCCATCAGCCGCTCGGAGGTCAATGGGCTTCCGTCGAGCCACAACAGCCCGTCCGGTTTCGGCTCCGCGGCCGCGAGCTGGCCGATCACCTCCACGCAGGCAGCCTCGGCCGCTCCCTGGGCGGCGCGGATGCAGTCCGCCTCTTCGGCCGACTTGTGACGCCGCTCGTCCAGGAACAGCCGGCGATCGATTTCCACGCCGACGCCGGCCCCACGCAACGCCTCGTATGCCGCGGCCGGCAGCAGCGGTGACACGCGGACGTCGCTGACGCCTCGCTCGCCCAACAGGCGCCCGGCCAGGTCCGACCAGGCGGCGAGCGTGTCCTCCTGCTCGACCCAACCCACGTCCTTGCGATCGATGATCCTGCCGGCGCGCGACTCGCGGCGGGCCCGGTCGAGCTCCAGCGTTGAGACCGCCAGTAGGTCGTCACCCGGCGCAAACCGCAGATACAGAGCTTGTTCCACCGCGAGGTGGGAGGCATAGAGGAAGTCGGCGTCGGCGTGGCCGCGGGAGAGCAGCAGGATCGGTTTCACCCGTCCGAATATAGGTCGTACGGCCCGGCCTTGAACTCGGCGGGCGTTCGTCAACGGCCCCGACGTCTCTCCAGCTGCCGCTCGATGACCGCCGCGACGATCGCGGCGAGGGCCGCCGGCGCCTCGGCCTCCAGCTCCGCCTGGACCTGGTCGGCCAACGATGCCGGAAGCTGCTCCTTGAGCAGGTCGAGCTGATGCTCGTAGACCGCGGCCAGGCTCTGAGCGGGATTGGCACCGTCCAGTCCCAACGACTCCTGCAGCTGATAGCCGTCGCTGAACCTGACAGGGTATCCCTGTCGCCGCAGCATCCCCAGGTCTCGAAAGAGGGTGCTCTCCGAGACGCCCGCCCGGGCGGCCAGATGGCCGGGCTTCAGACCGGGTTCGCGAATGACCGCCGCAAGGATGCGCATGCGCCGTGCGAACCGGGCGGCGCGAGGGATGCCACGAATGCGTCTCGCCATCTCGGACGATATTGAAGCGCGAGGACAGGAACTTCGGGGGCTGCTGCCAGCGTATAGAGTTCAACCGGCGGCTTCACTCAAGCTGCGCCGCCACGACACATAGAGAGGAAGGGAGGTCGGGCCGAATGAAGCAAGACCACGAGGACCTACCCCGGGAGGACCCGCGCACCAAGATCCGGCGTGCGCTCGGGGCTGGCGAGCCGGATCCGGGCCTCCGCGCCCGAGTGATCGGATCCATGCCGATCGATCCAGGCGGCGGCTCGCGCTGGCAGTGGGCGGCCGGCGGCGTCGCCGTTCTGCTGGCGGTGACGATCGTGGCCGGCCTGGTGTTCGTGCGCCAGCGCAGCGCGGCCCACTCGGCCGCCACTGGCCAGCTTGTCGGCTCTCTGACGATGACCGCGCAGCTCGACTTCCGGTGCACGCTCCCAGTTCAGGGCTACCTCTCACAGGGCCGGATCAGCCTGCCCGACGGCGGTGTCACCGTCGACCAGACTCAGTCGCCGGGCAAGGGAACGCCGACGTTCGGCAGCGTCTACGTCGGCGGAAAGTGGCTGCCGGTGCCGCGGACCTGGTTGTCGCCTGATGGCAGGTCCTATGCCTACATCACGAGCACCAGCGGGGTGCCCGGTCAGCCGCAAACGGCAACCGTATACGTCCACGACATTGCCAAGGGCACGGATCGGAAGCTGTGGAGCGGCAGTGGCTCCGCGCAGACGATCATCGGGTGGGGCCCCGGCGGTGTGTACTTCCCGCTCCAGCCCACAGCCTCCGGCCAGGGCTTCATCGGTCAGGAAGTCTGGGTTGTGGACCCGGCCAACGCCAGCGCTGCCCACCGAGTGGGTCCCAACCCGCCTCAGACGGCGGCCCCCGGGCTGCCGACGGTCCCACTGTTCTTGTTCGGCACACGCATCGCCGGCGGCGCGGCCTGGACGGTCAAGCAGGTGATTTCCCAAGGACCGATCCCTCCTGGCGGCGGAATCATCTCGAGGGACCCGGCCCAGGTTCTGCGGATGGACCTGAAGGACGGCAGTCTGAGCACCTGGTTCACCGCCCCCGACGGCACGAATGTCGGCATCGCGGGTACCGACCAGCAGGGTCACCCGATCCTCATCATCACGACGACGCCCAACGTGGTCAAGCCGACGCAGGCGAGCTCGGGCGCACCTGTGACGATGCCCCCGGAACTGGTCTATCCACCGCCGCCGCGAGTCCTGTTGCTCACGAGCGCGAACCAAACCGTCGAGATCTCGAGCGGCTCCGACGCCACATTCCGGCCGTCGAGCGCTTTTGGCGACGGCCACGGCATCTGGTTGACGAGTCCTGGATCGCTCTGGCTCTACCGCCACGGCAGCCTGACCAAGGTGGCCGACGTCCCCGCCTCCCTTTTCCCGCTGCCGACGCCGCCGCCAAACCTTCCCACACCCCCGGCGAACTTCCCCAAGCCGTCGCCGCCACCCGGCTACCCGATCGGCGTGTCCCTTAACGTGTTGGGGCCGTGCGCGTAGACGATGGCAAGCATCGCAGCCGCTGAACTCGTCGCCCAGGCCAAGGCAGGCGACCGGAACGCCTTCGACGCCCTGGTCGGCCCGCTGATCGACCCGGCCTTCCGGTTGGCCTTCGGCATGCTCCACGACCGGGAGGCGGCCGAGGACGCCGTGCAGGAAGCTGCGTTCCGTGCGTGGCGCAGCCTCGGCAACCTTCGGCCCGGCACCGAGATGCGGCCCTGGTTCTTCGCCATCGTCGCGAACCAGTGCCGCTCAACGCTCCGTGGTCGATGGCGCAGGGTGCTGAAGCTGGACGGTGTGGGCACGCCGTCGCAGGGCGTCGAAGACCCCGTGGTGCGGGGGGCCGACCTGCGTCGCGCGATCCGGCAGCTCAAACGCGACCAGCGCCTGGCGCTGGTCCTGCACTTCTACCTGGACCTGTCCCTTGAGGAGGTCGCGGCCATCACGCGTGCGCCGGTGGGCACCGTCAAGTCGAGGATCCACCGGGCGGTTGCGCGCCTCCGCCCGCAGCTCGAGGCGGAGGAGGTGTTCGGATGACGGAATCCGGGGGAATGGGGGGAGTCCCCCCCTCCGACGAGCGGGCTCGCACCAGGATCCGTCGGGCGCTCGGGGTCGCCGACCCCCACCCGGGCCTGCGATCGCGGGTAATCGCCTCTATGCCCATCGACGTGGAATCGGGCGGCGCGCGCTGGCCGTGGGCTGCGGGCGGGGTCGCGGTCGTGCTGGCACTGGCCATGGTCGCCACGCTGACCGTGGTGTTGCGGCAGGCCCCGACCGCGCATTCGGCAAGCGCGGGCAGGCCGATCGGGGCACTGAACATGGCCACGCAGGTCGGGTTCCGCTGCAGCCTGCCCGTGGCGAGCTACACGACCGAGGCCAGGATCAGCTTCCCCGACGGCGGCGTCACGGTGGACAAGATGCTCGACCCGCAGCAGGGCAAAGGTGGCTTCAGCTCGGCGTACGCGGCAGGCAAATGGCTGCCGGTGCCGACGTCCCTTGTGTCCCCCGACGGCAGGTCGTACGCATACACGACCATCACCTCCGGGGTTCCCGGCAAGCAGCCGACCTCGGCGCTGTTCGTGCACGAGGTCTCGACGGGCCGGGACCGCCAGCTCTGGAGCGGCGAAAGCAGCAGCCAGGTGCTCGGCTGGGGCCCTGGCGGGATCTATTTCAGCCGCCAGTCGGTGAACCAGGCCGGATCTGCCAGTGCTGAGGTCTGGGTGGTCGACCCTGCCAATCCGGCACGCGGCCATCGAGTGGGGCCGAATCCGCCGCAGTCACAGGCGTCCGATCCGGCGCAGCCGACGATCTCCTTGAGCCTCCAGAAGATCGCGGGCGATGCCGCCTGGGGGATCGCGTCTGGGCCGGTAGCCCAAGTGAACCTGGGATCATCGATCGTTGCCCCGCCGACCAGGATCGATCGCATGGACCTGCGGGATGGCAGCGTGACCACCTGGTACGCCGCGCCCGACGGAATGGGCGTCAGCCTTGGCGGCGCGGACGCCCAGGGCCACCCGGTGCTCTTCCTCAACGTGGGTGGGAAGGGTCAGGCCGTTCTCCCGCCGAGCTCGGGCTCGAACCCCACGCCGTCCGTGCAGCCGCCAACACAGGTCCTGCTGCTGACGGGCCCCAACCAGACGCTCACGATCGCCGACGGCTCAGACGCCGCCTTTCGGCCCACCGTGACTGCAAGCGATTCTCATGGCATCTGGTTCAGCAGCCCCGGGTCGCTGTGGCTGTATCGCAACGGATCGCTGACCAAGGTCGCGGACGTCCCGTCCGACCTCTTCCCGACCCCCACACCGCCGGCGGGTGTGACCGGGAAGTCCGGCCCTACGACGGGTTCACCGCCCGGCTATCCAACCGGCGTGACCCTGACCCTCGTTGGCGCCTGCACTTGACATACGATGACCTGCCGTGGGCATCGGAGCACTGCCACCGCCGGGTGAGCTCGTCGAGCTGCGAGCCCGCGTGGTCGAACGAGCTGAGCAGCTTGGCCTTCGGCTGATCCGATTCCTCTACTGCGACAACGACGGGGTCATACGTGGCAAGGCCGCGGGCCTCGCGCACCTCGGCGAGCGGCTGGAAACCGGCATCGGCCTGACCGTCGCGATGCAGGCGTTCTCCTTGCTCGATCGGCTCGCCCCCGTCGAAGGCATGGGGCCCGTGGGAGAGATCCGGTTGGTGCCCGACCCCGACACGTTCGTCGTCGCGCCCTACGCACCGCATACGGGCGTCCTCCTCGTGGACATGATGACCCAGGACCGCCGCCCGTACTCTGCCGACGGCCGCCACTTCCTCAAACGGATGACCGAGCGGGCACGTCACGTAGGGGTGGAGCTGGTCGCCGCCTTCGAGCCCGAATGGTCGCTGGCGCGCCGCCAGGATGACGCGTGGCTGCCGCTGGATCAGAGCCTCTGCTTCTCCAGCGAAGGCATGGCGAGCGCGGCGGACGTGATCGACGACGCCGTCGCCGCACTGGAGGCGCAGGGGCTCACCGTCGAGCAGTACTACCCAGAGCTGGGCTGGGGCCAGCAGGAGCTGTCGATTCGGCACGCCCTCGCCCTCCGAGCGGCCGACTCACACGTGTACTACCGCGAGACGGTGCGTTCGGTGGCGCAGCGCCATGGACTGGCCGCGTCTTTCGCGCCCAAGCCGTGGCCGGACCAGCCGGGCAACGGATGCCACCTGCACTTTTCGGGATGGGATGCCCGTCACGGCAACGTGTTCGCCGACCCCGCCGGTCCATACGGACTGTCCGAGATCGGCCGCCGGTTCATGGCCGGCGTGCTCGACCACCTGCCCGGCCTGCTGGCGTTGACCTGCGCGTCGGTCAACTCGTACCGGCGTCTGCAGCCGCAGATGTGGGCATCCGCCTACCGTGTGTGGGGACCCGACAACCGGGAGGCCGCGCTGCGCGTGGCGTCGACCTTCTGGGGCCATGAGGCAGAGTCGACGAACGTCGAGCTGAAGGCCGCGGACTCGAGTGCGAATCCCTACCTGGCCCTGGGCGGCGTGATCGCAGCCGGGTTGGATGGCGTCGAGCGCGAGCTGGAGCCGCCCCCGCCGGTGGTCGTCGATCCACACACGCTGGACGAAGCGGAGCGGACGAGGATAGGCGCCGTCCGGCACCCGCATGACCTCCGAGAGGCATTGCAAAGCCTGCGTGCGGATCGTGTCCTCATGGAGGCGCTTGGAGATCGGCTCAGCACTTCGTACATCGCGGTCAAGGAGTCGGACATCGAGGGGTTTGGGGCTGAAAGCGAAGTCTTCGAGTACGCTGGGCACCGATTTCGCTTCTGACCCACCCCACGAAACCTCGGGTTTCGCGGGGACCCCGGGTCAGTCAGCCCGGTCGCAGCTGCTCGCAGAGTGGTCGGGCCTGCGGGCAGTCGACCATCACTGCCATCCGCTGCGGCGCTGGCCGTCGCGGCTGGAACCGAACGAGTTCCGGGCCTGCTTCACCGAGGCCACCGACGAGCGTGTCCTGAGCGAACACGTGCCTCAGACCCCGCTCTACCGGACGGTCCTGCAGAGGCTGGCGCCGGTGTTCGGCTGCCAGCCCACTGAGGCCGCGATCCTGACGGCGCGCCGCATGTTGGAGCCGGCGCGGTATGCCCGTGAGCTGCTGGAGCGAAGCCGGACGGGCATGATGCTGCTCGACCACGGCTTCGGGGGCTCCGACGCGATGACCGTCGAGGAGCACCGGGCAGCGGTCCCAATCCCACAGCGCGAGGTCGTCCGCGTGGAGACGGTGGCGGAAGGCCTGGTCGAGCGGCACCGCCGGCCGGAGGACTGGCTGGATGCTGTGCGATCGGAGCTGGAGCACGCGGTCCGCAGCGGTGCGGTCGCGCTCAAGACGATCGTGGCGTACCGGGCCTCACTGCGCCTGCGGTGGCCCGACCACCGCACCGTTCACGCTGAATACGCCGCCCTGCGAAAGCAATCACGTGCGGGACGAATCCGCCTGTCGGGCGACCCACTCTGTCACTCACTCGTGTTCGTGGCTGCGGAGGAGTGTGTCCGTCTCGGAGTCCCGCTTCAGGTTCACTGCGGCCTGGGCGACCTCGACGCCGACCTGGCGGAGAGCTCACCTCTCGGTGTCCGCGCGCTGCTGACACACCCTCGATTTGCCGACCTCCAGGTCGTCCTCCTGCACTGCTATCCGTTCCACCGGGAGGCGGCATACCTCTGCTCGGTCCACCCAGGCGTCTTCATGGACCTCTCGCTCGCCATCCCGCTGGCTGCCACCGACGGGGCAGCGGCCCTGCGGGAAACGCTGGGCATGTGCCCGTGGACGAAGCTGCTCTACGCAACCGACGCCTCACGGCTGCCGGAGATGTTCATGATTGCGGCGGACCTGCAGCGCGAAGCCCTGGCCGAGGCGTTGGGTGGGTTGGTGGTGCGGCAGTGGCTGACGCTGGAGGAGGCGAGGGATGCGGGGCGCAAGGTGCTGGCCGGCAACGCGCGTCAGCTCTATCGGCTCTGACCACGATGGCCCGGACAATCTGCGGGGCCCGCGCGGACGCAGCCGAACCGCTTGCGCCTGATCAACGGTAAGCCTATACTAACCGTTAGTGGACACTTACGGAGATCCCGGCCTGGGCCTACTCGGTGACCCGACCCGGCGTGCGATCTTCGAGCTGCTGGCTCGGAAACCATGCTCTGTCGGGGAGCTGGCCAAGCGACTACCAGTCAGCCGGCCGGCGGTGTCCCAGCACCTTCGCGTGCTGAAGGACGGTGGCCTGGTCGCCAGCCGGTCCGAAGGCACGCGCCGGGTCTACCGGCTTGACCCGGATGGAGTTGGTGCCCTGCGAGCCTACCTGGACGGCATCTGGGGTGAGGCACTCAGGGCTTTTCAAATGGCCGCCGAGGCGGTCCCTGTCGACATGGAACAGGAGCCGTTACGTATGAGCGAGACATCCACGATCCCGGCGATCCACGCAACCATCACCGTGAGTGTGCCCATTGAAAGGGCGTTCCGCGTCTTCACCGATTCGTTCAATACCTGGTGGCCGCGCGAGTACCACATCGGCCAGGCAGACATCGCTGAGGCCGTGCTGGAGCCGCGTCAAGGCGGACGGTGGTACGAGCGAGGCGTTGACGGCACCGAGTGCGAACGCGGTCGGGTACTGTCCTGGGAGCCCCCGCACCGGCTGGTCGTCACATGGCAGATCAACGGCGAATGGCAGTTCGACCCTGATCCGCTGCACGCAAGCGAGATCGAGGTGCGGTTCACCTCGGACGGAACCGGACGGACCACAGTCGAGGTGGAACACCGACTTCTCGACAGGCTCGTCGGCGGCCAGGCAATACACGACGCCATCGGACAGGGGGGCGGCTGGACCAGCCTTCTCGAGCGGTTCGCAAAAGCAGCGACGACGCGCGAGTAGTCCTACCCCTCCAGGGGGATCCATCAGCGGCTGGCCTTCAACCGGGCCGGCCGCTGCCTTGGTCTGGTTGGAACGACCGCATCCTGCGCACGATCACGTAGGCAGCCCCGAGCGCGACGGCCGCGCCGGCCAGGAGGATCGTCCATCGGTTGCCGATGAGGAAGCGCAGGAGGACCGGGGCCACGCGGTCGCCAAGCAGCAGCCAGATCGCCGCCCACACCGCAGTGGATACTGCGACGCTGGAGGCGAACACCCGATAGGGGACCTGGAGAGTGCCGGCGATGACGGTCACGGGGATCCGAAAGCCGGGCACGTGGCGACCGAAGATGATCGCCAGCGCCCCCCAGCGCCCGAACCAGTGCTCGGCCCTGGCGACGCTGTCCGGCTCCAGGTGCAGAACCCTCCCCAGGCGCCCCCTGACGAGCTGGCTGCCCCAGCGCCGAGACAGCAGGTAGAGGTTGCTCGAGCCGGCCACGACGACCACGATGATCGCCAGCCAGGAGGCGATCAGCTTCCCGGCCGAGCCCGTCGACACATGCCCCAGGTAGAGGACGTAGACATCCCCGGGCACAGGCAGCGGGATTCCCGATTCTTCGATGTAGAGAAGAAAAAGGCTCGCAGGCACCCCGAACCTCGTGAGCAGGCGGTTTACCGGCGATGCGAGTTCGCCGAATTCCTCCGGGAGGTCGCCCTCCAGGAGAGCCACGGCCAGGAGGGCGGCGGCGATGGCGACTATGGCCAGCGCCCGCAGCCAGGTTCGGTGTCGTTCCGAGATGTCCGTAGAGGCGCGGCGTCCTCTCGCCGTCGGTGACCGCCTACCGGCCGCGCCTCTACGAGATCTCGTCCCAGGTGCTGCCGGTCGCCTCGAAGGGGTCCGGCTCAGCCTCCTCTCCGCCCGGTGCCTTCTGGTGGTAGCGGCTCGCGATCATCTGGTAGGCCATCGCCTTGGGGATGCCCAGCTTGGTCAGCGACTTGATCTCGTCCGCCATGACCTTGTCACGGGCCGCCTCGATGGCAGCCAGGACCTCCTCGACTGTCGCGGTGCGCTTTCCTGGAACCATCGCCATCGCACAGGGATGATACCCGCATCCCCTTTTGCGAAGATGGATAATGCGAGCATGGACCCGAGACTCCTGGCGGTGCCAGCGGCGTTCGGGCTCGCAGGGGCGAGCGGTCTCAACGCCAGCCTACCCCTCCTGATCATCAGCGCGCTCGCGCGCGCGGGGCTCGTCCATCTATCGTCACCATTCGACGCGCTGCAGTCGGACGTCGCCTTCTACGGCATCCTATGTGTGGCCGTGGTCGAGGTCGCCATGGACAAGGTGCCGGTGCTGGACTCGGCGGGCCACTTCGTCATGACCCCGCTCGCGGCTACCTCCGGGGCGATCGTCTTCGCGTCTCAGGCTGGGACCATCCAGCAGGTGGACCCCGGGCTGACAGTGGTGATGAGCCTGCTTATCGGCGGCGGGACGGCGACGGCCGTGCACCTGACCCGCGCCACGGTCCGGCCCGTGGCGAACGTCGGGCTGATGGGGCCCGTGCTGTCGACATTCGAGGACGTGACCGCTGCCGTGCTTTCGCTGGCGGTGCTCCTCGCACCTGTACTGCTTCCGCTGGCGGCCGTCGGGTTCGCTCTTGCCGTCTGGGCGATCTGGCGGCAGCGGTCGCGGCGCCGGGCGGCCGCCGCGCTCGCACAGCAGCGGTGGTGGGCATATTCCGCCGGGTACGGCCAGCCGCCCTATGGACAGCCACCTTACGGATACCTACCACCCTACGGGTACCCGCCGCAGCCCACGCAGCCGTACGGGGGCACGGGACCGCCATACCGGACGGGGTGAAGCGTCGTTTGCCCCATCGGGACGGGGACCACCACAACGAGAACCCCGCTCCTGAGTTAGCTAGACTCTCAGTCCATGCCCAAGTACGGGCCTGATCGCATACGCAACGTCGCCATCGTCGGCCACTCGCACGAAGGCAAGACCACCCTGGCCGAGGCAATTCTGTTCGCCACCGGCGCGGTCCCGCGGATGGGGTCGACCGACGTGGGCACCGCGGCCCTCGACTTCGAGCCGGAAGAGCAGAAGAGGAAGATCTCCATCAACCTCGCTATCGGCTGGGTCGAACAGGACGGCTACAAGGTCAACCTGCTGGACACGCCCGGGTTTTTCGACTTTGCAGGCCAGGTCAGCAGCGCCCTCGCCGCCGCCGAAGGCGCCCTGGTCGTCGTGAGCGCCAGCTCGCAGCTGGCCGTCGGGACTGAAATCGCGTGGGAGCGGCTCAATGAGAGCGACAAGCCTCGGCTAGTCGTCGTCAACAAGATGGACAAGGAGCACGCCGACTTCTACGGCGCGCTCGATTCGATGCGCGCGCGGCTGACGCCGAAGCCCGTGGCGCTGCACCTCCCGATCGGCTCGGAGGCCGCCTTCAACGGCGTCGTCGACCTGATGCGAATGAAAGCCTTCGTGGCTGCTGCCGACGGCAAGGGGGGCGAGGCGCCCATCCCCGACGACATGGCCGGCCTGGTCGGAGAGCGCCGCGAGCAGCTGATCGAGGCGGCCGCCGAAGGCGACGACAGTCTGCTCGAAAAGTACCTCGACGAGGGCACGCTGTCGGACGAGGAAGTCGAACGCGGCCTGCGGGCGGGAATCCAGGCCGGCAAAGTGTGCCCGGTGGTCTGCTGCTCGGCCACCAAGATGCTGGGGGTTCGCACACTGTTGCGCGCGATCCGTGACCTGCTGCCTGCCCCCGCCGTCGAGGAAGCGTCCGGGCCTCCCCGAGCCGTCGTCTTCAACACGTACGCCGACCCCTTCGGCCGGGTCAGCTACTTCAAGGTTCTGGGCGGTTGTCTCAAGTCCGACCAGCACGTCCCGAACCCCACACGCGGGGGCGAAGAGCGGCTCGGGCAGCTCTTCTTCCCCCGCGGCAAGGAGCACGTCAACACCCAGGAGGTCTGTGCCGGAGACATCGGCGCGGTCGCGAAGCTGCAGCAGGCGTTGACCGGCGACCTGCTCGGCTCGCCCAACGGCTCGGCGCCGAAGGTCGTCGTGCCAGACCCCGCCTACACGGTCGCCATCTTCCCGAAGTCGCGGGGCGACGAGGAGAAGATCTCGACGGGACTGGCCAGGCTTTCCGAGGAGGATCCAACGCTCAGGATCCGCCGCAACGAAGAGACCCACCAGCTTCTGATCGGCGGCCTGGGCGACGTCCACCTGGACGTCGTGCTGGAGAAGCTCAAGCGAAAGTACGGCGTCGAGGCGACCACGGCGCTGCCCCGCATCCCCTACAAGGAGACGATCTCGGGCACCGCCCGCGCCGAGGGCAGGCACGTGAAGCAGTCTGGCGGCCACGGGCAGTACGGCGTCTGCGTCATCGAGGTCCAACCGACCGCCCGCGGTGAAGGCTTTGTGTGGGAGGACAAGATCTTCGGTGGGTCTATCCCCCAGAACTTCAGGCCTTCGGTGCAAAAGGGCGTCGTCGACACCATGGCCAAGGGAGTGGTCGCGGGCTATCCGATGGAGGACGTCAAAGTCCGCCTCGTGGACGGCAAGTACCACAGCGTCGACTCTTCCGACATGGCCTTCCAGATCGCGGGCTCGCTCGCCATCCGGAAGGCAGCGATGGCCGCCAACCCGGTGCTCCTGGAACCGATCGTCGAGGTGGAGGTCCGGGTGCCCGAGCGCAACCTGGGCGACATCATGTCCGACCTCAACACCAAGCGAGGCAAGATCTCCGGGACGGAGCCTGACGGCGGCTGGCAGATCGTGCGCGCGATGGTCCCGGAATCGGAGATGCAGCGCTTTGCCCTCGATCTCCGCTCGATCACCCAGGGTCGCGGCTCGTTCAGCAGCAGGTTCTCACATCACGAAGAGGTGCCGGCGCACCTCGCCAAGCAGCTCATCGAGGCCTACCAGAAGGAGTCGGCCTCAAAGGAGTGACGGGCCTGGACAGCGCCCAGGACGTCGTCGTCATCGGCGGGGGCGTCACCGGCGCCGGGCTGGCCCGCGACCTGGCTCTCCGCGGCGTCTCCGTCCTGCTGCTGGAGGGGGGCGACTGGGCCGCCGGCACCAGCGGCGCCTCGAGCTGGATGATCCACGGAGGCCCGCGCTACCTGGAATACGACTGGGACACCACCCGCCAGTCCTGCGAAGACGCCGGCCACATCGTCCGGATCGCCCGCCACCTCATACACCGCTGTGTGTTCCTGCTGCCGGTGCTGCCGGGCGACAAGCTGGGCATCGAGCGGCTGGAGACCGCGATGGAGGTTTATGACCGCTTCCAGCCGCTGAAGGACTCCCATCCTCACGTCCGCTTGAGCGGCGCCGAGGCTCGTCTGCTCGAGCCGGGTCTCTCCCCGCGGGTGGTGGCGGCAGTGACGATGGAGGAGTGGGGCGTCGACCCGCACCGCCTGGCCTGGGCCAACGTTCTCGACGCCGTGCGGGCTGGGGCTCGGGCACTGAACCACAGCCGTGTGGAGGCCCTGCTGCGGGACGGTGCGACGGTCATCGGCGTCCGGTATCGCTCCGCGGATGGCCAACGGGTCGAGGCGCGGGCGAAGGCGGTGGTCAACGCGGCCGGGCCCTGGGCGCCCGAAGTGGCAGCAATGGCCGCCGCGGCCGTTTCTCTGCGCCCGGCCAAGGGCGTCCACATCGTGTACGACCGGCGCCTGTCGAACTTCGCCATCTCCGCCGAGGCGGTGGATGGGCGGGAGGTGGTGCTCGTCCCTCACGGGCCGATCACGCTCCTGGGCACGACCGACGACGATTACTACGGCGATCTGGAGGCCCTGGAGGTGCTGCCGGACGAGGTGGATTACCTCGTGCAGGCTGCCGAGCGGACCTTTCCGGACATCCGCCGGCACCGCCCCGCGCGGGCCACCGCCGGCGTCAGGCCCACCCTGTTTCAATGGCGCCCCAACGAGGACAGACTGTCACGCCGCTTCGAGGTGTTCGACCACGAGAAGAGCGACGGCGTACCAGGGCTCTTCACGATCGCGGGCGGCAAGCTCTCCATGTACCGACTGATGGCCGAGGTCACCGCGGATGCGGTCTGCTCTCGGCTTGGTATCGAGGCCGGCTGCGCCACCGCCGAGCGGCCCTTGCCCGGCGCGGGCGGGCTGGCGCAGCAGCCCCACGAGCTGGCCGCCGATCACGGCATCTCGGCGCTTGCCGCAGCTCGCCTGCTGAAGCGCCACGGGAGTGAGGCGTCGGAGGTGCTCGAGGACGATCGCCGAGGCCGTCTGGTTTGTCGCTGTGAGGCGCTGACGGAGGCCGAGCTGGCATACTCGGCCCGCCGCGAGCAGGTCCGGACCCTGGCGGACGCCTTCCGGCGGGTCGGCCTGGCAGCCGGCCCGTGTGCTGGGACGGCGTGCGTAGACCGGGCGGCCCAGGTGATCGGCGAGCAGCTCGGCTGGAATCAGTCTCAGCGGCGGGACGCCTGCCGGGAGTATCTGGTCGGCGCATGGCGATGTCGGGCGCCGGTGCTCGATCGATGGGGCTGGGCGCAGGAGGAGCTCGCCTACGGCGCGCGCCGCGGCTGGCCGGGCGGGCACTGAGGTGGGCCGTCGCTCCTCACTGGTCCGACTGGGCTGGGCCTACGCTCGCCATCAGCTGCGGCGCAGGTTTCGCGGGCCGCTGCCGGCCCACGCACAGGACGTCCTCAACACGTACGCCGAGGACCGGCTCCAGCCGCTTACCCTGAGCGAGCGCGGCCAGCTCCCCGCCATCTCTCGATGCGTCAACTGTGGGCTGTGTGCGCTCGTCGTGAAGCGAGTGGGCGGTGTCCGCCTTGCCGACCTGCCTGCAGCCTACCTCCGGGACTACACTCAGCTGGCCGCGGCGGCCACCGATCTCGAGGGTGGCGACCCCGGCACGCACGCCCTGCTCAGCGCGGCGGCGGTGTGCCCCGTGAGCGTTCCTCTGGCAGAAGTCGCAGCTGCAGTGCGGCGGCTTGGCGCCAGTTAGCCGGATGGCGTCGAAACGCCGCCCTACGCGGCTCCCATGTGTGCCTTCAGGCGCTCGGCACGGCCGGCTTCGCGCAGGCGCGCCATCGCCGTACGCTCCAGCTGGCGCACGGTCTCGCGACCCAGGCCCAGGCGCCGCGCCACCTCCTCGAGGGTCCGCTGCTCGCCGTCGAGCAGACCGAAGCGAAGCTGAAGGACCCGCCGCTCGCGTGCCGTGAGGGTCTCCAGCACAGCCTGGACCTCATCCTTCATCATGCTCCGAGCCGCCGCGGTCACCGGCGACTCGACAGTCGTGTCCTCGATCAGCTCGCCCAGCTCCGTATCGCCGTCGCCGATAGGGGTCTCGAGCGAGACGGGCTCTCGCGCGATCTCGAGCAGCCACGCCACCTTGTCGGCGTCCAGGCCCATCTCCAGGCCGATCTCCTCGTTGCTCGGTCGGCGCCCAAGCTCGGAGCGCAGCCGGTCGGCAACGCGGATCAGCTTGTTGATCGTGTCGGCATTGTGGGTCGGGATGCGGATCGTCCGCGAGCGGTCCGCGACAGCCCGCTGGCACGCCTGCCGGATCCACCAGGTGGCGTAGGTCGAGAACTTGAAGCCGCGCCGGTAGTCGAACTTTTCCACCGCGCGCATCAGTCCAAGGTTGCCTTCCTGGATCAGGTCCAGCAGGCTCAGCCCCCGGTTGCTGTACTTCTTTGCCACCGACACCACGAGCCGAAGGTTCGACTCGATCATCCGCCGCCGGGCGGCCTCAGAGCCGGCCTCGATCTGCTGAGCCAGCTCGACCTCCTCGGCAGCGGTCAGCAGGCGCACGCGGCTGATGTCCCGGAAGTACGCGCGCACGGCATCGTCGAGGCTGACCTCGTCCAGGGCCTCCTCGTCAGCCTTCAGTGAAGGCTCGTCGTCTATCAGGTCTAGTGCAGTATCCAGATCCACCACAGATGTCACTTATGTACCCGAGAATCGCCCTGCTGATTCCTTTACGGCGCAATCGAACAAATGATTCACGAGTACAGGGATTTTCGAGTGGCTCAGCTTACGCCTTCTGTCAAACAAATGAGGGACTGGTACTCATTTGCTCTCATTTGCTCGACAGCCGCGGCGCTGCGGCGTCCACGGCGGGAGACGTACGGAGGCCGCTTGCCGAGCAGCAAGCCCGGGAGTCGATAGAGGTATAGTGGCCGGGAGGATCTTGCTGGGACGATGATCGAGCTGACGACTCTGGAGCAGCAGCGGGCCACCTACTGGCGTCGACGCGACCGCGAGCGCACGTCGCATCGCCACCTCCTCCAGGAGTCGGACGAGCTCATGTTCTGGCTGGAAGAGTGCCTGGTCCACGGGCTCCGCATCGTTCCTGGCTGGCTGATGCCACGCTTTGTGAGGCTGCTGGCCCGCACCGACGCCGAGCTGCCTCGCCAGCTGGGCGGCGAGCGCCGGCCGGCACAGCTGATGGAGATCCTCTACCGGGCGCAGGAACGGCTGATGGAGGCGTCGGTCAACGCCAGACAGCCGGCGCGGATCATCCCGCTCTTCCGGCAGCGCATCAAGCGATAGCGCCCTGATCCGCGTCGACCTGCACCTGCACTCGCGCTACTCCATCGATTGCTCGACCAGTCTGGAGGCATTGATCGCGAGGGCCTCTGACCTCGGGCTGGCCCGCCTCGCGCTCACTGACCACGACACGGCGGAGGGGTCGTTGCTGCTGATGCGCATGGCGCCCGAGCTGGCCATCGTGGGGGAGGAGGTCAGGACCAGCGAGGGCGACATCATCGGGCTCTTCATCAACGAGACCATCTCCGCGGGTGGGACGCCGGAGGCCGTCTGCGATCGGATCCACGAGATGGGCGGCCTGACCTATGCCTGCCACCCCTTCGACCGGCGGAGGAGGGGCTTCGCACCGGAGCGGATGGTGGCGCTCGCACCCTGGCTGGACGTGATCGAGACGCACAACTCGTGGGCCGATGACGCCGCCAACCGGGCCGCTGCAGAGATCTGCCGTGAGCTCGGCAAGGTGGCCGCGGCGGGGAGCGATGCCCACGCTGCGTCGGAGCTGGGCCGCTGCTGGATGGAGATCGAAGCGTACGGCGGCGTGGGTGATTTCCTGGACAAGCTCGCCTGTGCCCGACACGTGGTGAATACACCAAACGGGGTGGGCCGCCGAGCCTAGGCGCGTAGCGTGGACGTTCGGCACCGGCTCCTGGTCGTGGGTTCGATCGCGATCGATTCGCTGATGGGCGGACGCGTCACCGACGAATTGGGCGGATCGGCGCTCTATTTCACGCTTGCGGCCGGCCGGCAGATACCCTTGACCGTCGTCGCCCCGGTCGGTCGGGACGCAGAGGCGCGTGTGCGGTCGGTGCTCGGTTCGCGGCCGGGGATCGACCTCTCGGGGCTCACGGTCGTCGACGCGCCCACCTACCGCTGGTTCGCCGACGCTGCCGCCGGCCGCAACGTCGACCTCGGCAGCCAGGACTCCATCTACGATCACTGGTCGCCCCAGGTGCCGGCCGGTTATCGTGGCTGGGCATTCGTGGGCTCGATGCGACCCGACCGGCAGCTGGAAGCGGCACAGCAGCTGGCCGGCTGCGGGTTGATGGCAGCCGACGCCATGCGTTCCTATGTCCAGTCAGCGCCCGAGACCGCGCGGGAGGTGCTTCGCCTGAGCGACTGGTACTTCTGCAACGAGGAGGAGTTCGCCGCGCTTGGTGGCAGCCATCCGGAGGCGTTCCGCGAGGAGTGGCAGCTGAAGGGCCTCGTCGTCAAACACGGGCCCAGGGGCGTGACAGCTCATACCAGCATTGGCGCGGTGCACGTGCCGGCCAACGCCGAACGGGTCGAGGACACGACAGGGGCCGGTGACGCGCTCGCCGGCGGAATGCTCGCTTGCTGGCTGCTTCGAGGTGGAGATCTCGGGCAGCTGCGCGATGCGCTCGAGGTCGGCGTCGATTGTGCGTCGCTGACGATCTCAGAGATCGGTGCGAGAGCCCTCGCGCGACCGGGCTGACCTGTCGAGGGCGGTCCTCGACTGGGCTGAGGCTGAGCGCCGCGATCTCCCCTGGCGGCACACGCGAGACCCGTGGGCGGTGCTTGTTTCGGAGCTGATGCTGCAGCAGACGCAGGTCGCTCGTGTAGTGGCGGCCTACGCACCCTTCATCGACCGCTTTCCAACCCCGACGGCGTGCGCGGCCGCGCCAGTCGCTGACGTGATCCGTCTCTGGGCCGGCCTGGGCTACAACCGCCGGGCGCTGCTCATGCACCGCGCCGGCCGCAAGGTAGTAGCCGATCACAGCGGCCAGGTCCCGGACAGGCTGCCAGAGCTTCTGAGCCTGCCAGGCGTCGGGCCATACACCGCCCGCGCGGTGCTTGCGTTCGCCTTCGAGCGCGACGTCGCGGTGCTGGACGCGAACGCACGGCGCGTGCTGTCCCGGGTGTTGGGCGACGCCGTGAAGCAGTCGGAGGCCGACCGAGTCGTGCCGTCCGGACGGGGATGGGCCTGGAACCAGGCGGTCCTCGACCTCGGTGCCACGGTCTGCCGGGCGCGGCCGCGCTGCGGGGCCTGCCCGGTGGCGGCGGCCCACGCCTGTGCGTGGCACGCGGCCGAGCGGCCGGAGCCCGACCCGTGGCCCAGAGCCGCCCGTCAGACGCGCTTCGAGGGCTCGGACCGCCAGGGCCGGGGACGGCTTGTCCGGGCGCTCCGGGCGGGGCCCGTATCCTGGGCGAAGATCGCTGATGCGACGGGGTGGCCGGACGAGCGGGAGCGGGCTCTGAGGGTCGCCCGCGCCCTGGTTGCTGAGGGCCTGGCGGTCGACGAAGGTGACCTCCTGTCGCTGCCGCTGTAGCGGCGTGAGAGGCCCGCGCCCGGCCGCCCGCGGGCGCCCCGCCGGGGCAGGTGCTGTGAATTGGAGTTGAATTGGGGGGAGTGGGCCGCTACAATACGGCGGGTTGGGCTGCGCTAACGCAAATCTTGAGTGTCATACGGAGAGGTTATTGCAGTGGAAGGGTATTGCCTTAAGGACAAGAAGAAGGTCGAGATGAAGGACCCAAAGCCGATCACCATGAAGAATGGGAAGCCGGCGACGAAGGGCACCTGCCCGGTGTGCGGGACGACCATCTACAAAATCGGAAAGTCAAGCTGAGCTTGTAACGGGTGTAGCTGCGGCCGCGTGGGGCATGCCTCGGCGCGGCCGCAGGTCTAGGGGCTTTGCCTGGTGACGCCGCTCTCCAGGGCGTTGAGGAGGATCTCCGTCGCCGAGATTGCTTCATCGATGCCGAGGGCCTTGAATATCTCTACGTTGGCCGGGTTGTTGACCCGAGCGATCGTCAACGGCACGTTGAAGTGTTTCTTCGCCAGCTGCAGAGCGACGAGGTTGTCTTCGTCTGCGCCTGTGACCGCGAGGACGGCATCGGCGCGCTCGATGCCGGTCGTGCTCAAGAACGCCATCTCGTCCCCGTCTCCGCGCATGACGATGCTGCCGAGCTGACCCTCCAGCCAGTCGGCTCGCACGCCATCGATCTCGATCAGAGTCACTTCGTCCCCCCTCTCGAGCAGGTCGCGGGAGAGGAAGTAACCGACCTTGCCGCCCCCGATCACGATGGCGTACATCTCAGCCTTGGTCCTCGATCATGCGGCGCACAGTGGCGGCTCCTTCGGTTGTGGGGCAGTAGACGCGGAGGCCGAGCTTGCCGTAGACGTCGCTGCGGATCGGGTCGTAGATGCGACAGACCACCTTCGGCACCTTGAATACGTTCTGCGCGATCTGGGCGGCCATGATGTTGCGGTTGTCGCCCTGAGTCACGGCGATAAAGCAGTCGGAGTGCTCCGTTCCAGCCCGGCGCAGCAGGTCGGCTTCAGTGCCGTCGCCGACGACGAAGCTGCCACGAAAGCTGTCGTCGAACACTCCTCTGGACGCGAAGCGGCTGAAGGCGCCAGGGTTATTGTCGACGATGGTGACGTCGTGACCGTCGTGGTCGAGCTCCTGGGCCAGCCGTGAACCCACGCGACCGCAGCCGACGATGAGTACCTTCACCGGCAGCCTATTGTATGTGCGGCCGGTGGAGTACCCGGCGAAGCCGGGGGAATGCCTCGGAGGCGCACGCCAGGCCGCTTGTTACGATGAGCCAAGGGTGCGCTTTCCATTCACGTTAATGGGGGTCATGTCGCTGGTCCTCGGAGCCTGGGTCATCGTGTACTTCATGATCCGCAGGCCCGATGGCCCGGTCAGTGGTGGCATCGAGGTCGCTATTGCGTTTGTCATGATCGGGTTCGGCTCGTGGGTGGTCTGGCGGCGCCTGACCGGCCGCGAACACAGCTGATGCGCCAGGCGGCCGGTCGCATCCTCGTCACCCTGGCGGGACACCAGGTCGACGAGGAGACCATTCGGGTCGCCTGCCGGATGGCAAGCAAGACGAGAGGCGACGGGAGTAAAGAACCGGCGCGGATCTACGCAGTCCACGTCGTCGAGGTGAATCGGTCACTGCCGTTGAGCGCGCCGGTCGAGAACCAGATCGAGCGAGGCGAGCAGATTCTCGACGCGGCCGAGCGCATTGCTGCCGAGTACGACATCGGAATCGAGACGGAGATGGTTCAGGCCCGCGACACGGGACCGGCCATCGTCGGCGAGGCCGACGAGTGGCACGCCGACGTGATCGTCATGGGTTTGCCCTACAAGCGCCGGTTCGGCGAGTTCAACCTGGGCAAGACCGCGCCGTACGTGCTCAAGAACGCTCCGTGCCGCATCATGCTCTTCCGGGAACGACTCGACGCATAGCGGTGCGGATCGGCAGCCCCCGCCCGAGTAGGGCGGCCCTCCCTCAGTAGCCGAAGTCGAGACGGACGGCGAAGCGCTCGGGCAGACCGGCGCGTCTGATCGACTGCTTGGCGGCCTCTCTGTCGTAGGTGACTCGCTTGAACTCGAAGCTGCCTTCGGTCGTGTCCCAGATGCCGTAGCTTGCGCCTGGGTCGCGGTCGCGAGGTTGTCCCACGCTGCCGGGATTGATCAGAGCTGGGCCGGGCAGTGGCGCCGCTCCCAGCCGGTACCTGTGCACGACCTGGCGTCCCTCGATCTGAAAAATGCCCGGGACGTGGGTGTGGCCATGGAAGCAGACCCCGCCCAGCAGGTCCTTGAGGTTGGCTGCCGCTGTGGGGATGTCGAGCACGTATTCGAAGACCGGGCTGCGCGGGCTGGCGTGGACCAGCCGGACACCGAGGCGTGATGTCTGCTCTGGGAGGGCTCGGAGCCACCGGATGCGGTCCTGACCGAGCTGGTCGACCGTCCACCGTATCGCCAAGGCCGCCTCCTCGTTGAACCAGCCCAGGGCGTCGCGGTCTGTGCAGGCGCGGTCGTGATTGCCGGTCAGGGTCAGCCAACCGCGGCTGCGGATGTGGTCGAGGCAGCGCACGGGGTCGCCGCCATAGCCGACTACGTCGCCCAGACAGATGACGTCGTCGACACCGGCGAAGTCAGCCTCGACGGCCTGCAAGGCAGGCCAGTTGGCGTGAATGTCGGAGATAACCGCGATCCTCATGCGGAGGTCACATCGGCATCACCGGCCCGGCCGACGTTTCAGCCGGCGCCGCCAGCCAATCTCTTCTTCAGGGCGTGCTCGAAGGCGAGGTAGGCGGCGATGGCCATGATCACGACCACGCCCACCAGGAGCACTGGGGTGTGATATCGCTGGAAGAGGTCGGTCCAGTGATCGCCGGCCGCCCAGCCGACGAGCAGCATGCCCAGGTTCCAGACGGCGCAGCCGGCTGCGGTGGCCAGCACAAAGGGCCGGTAGGGCATCGCTGCCAGGCCGGCTGCGTAGGAGATGACGATCCGAACGACCGGCGTCAGGCGGGCGACGAAGATGGTCGGTGCGCCCCGGTTGCGAAAGAAGGCCTGCGCGGCCGCCAAGCGGTTGGGGGTCAGGAGGATGTACCGGCCAACTTTCCGTACGCCTGTGGGGCCAAAGGTGCGGGCGATCCACCAGGAGAGTGTGGCTCCGCCTAGGGTTCCCGCGATGGAGGCGGCCCAGGCGACGATCAGGTTGAGGTGCCCGGTGGCGACGAGGAACCCTGAGAAGAGGAGGATGGCTTCGTTGGGGATGGGCACGGCACAGCTTTCGGCGACGAGCCAGAGGATGATGACGAGGTAGAGCAGCGCCGCGGGGAGGCCGAGGACGGCGTGGGTGAAGTTGAGGGCGACGTGATCCACCGGTTTGCGGCTCCACAGGGTACGGGAGGGGGCGGGGTCGGCGCCCAGGCGTCTCGTGCCGCGGGCCCGACGCCGCTGCTGCAGACACTTCTTGGGAGGCGATGCTGCCCACCCCCAAAAACCCCCCGCCCAGGGGGGCAAATGCGTGCCGTCAACGATCCCGCCGACCCGGTGGGCCTGTCAAGACTGCTCATAAATCACGTCGGCACAACGCGCCGGCCCGCCCATTGCCCGGAACCCCTGCCAGTTTGCCCACCCCCGAAACCCCTCCACCCATTTTCGTGCCCACCCCCCAACCCCGCTCGTGCCTTCGACGCCGGGGCCGACGAGGCGGTCCTCGACCTGGATGTCGCGGTCCCGCCCGATCGCAAGGCGCACGCCCGTGGCCTGGTCGTCGAGGCTCTGTCCGGCCGGCGCACCCGGGTCCGCGTCCACCAACCAGGCACCGAGCTCTGCGCCGCCGACCCGGAGGCAGTCGGCGGCCTGGCCTCCGGCCTGCGGCTGCCCAAGGTGGAGTCGGAGGCCGAGGTGTCATGGGTACACGACCGTCTCGCCGCCGGGGCGTGCCGCTGACCGCCAGCATCGAGAGCGCGCAGGGCCTGCCGCGGGCGCATGAGATCGCCGCCGCGCCGGGGGTCAGCCTGGGCTACGACGAGGTGCGCCGCCGGGTCGACGATGCGTTCCAGGTCCCGGCGCTACAGTCCCGGCATGAACAAGAGCCTGGGTGAGATCTTCAAGTACAACCGGTGGGCCAACCTCCAGCTCATCGAGGCCTGCCGCTCGCTGACCGACGACCAGCTCGACACGCGGGCTCCGGGCACGTCCGGGACGGTGCGCGAGCTGTTGATGCACGTGGTCGGCGGGCAGCAGATGTTCGTGCTCCGGACGAGGGGAAGACAGCACGAGGGGGAGCTCAACCGCGCGAGCGCATGGCCGGGCTTCGACGCGCTGCTTGAGCTGGCCCGGCAGTCGAGCGACCAGCTCGTCGCGATCGCCGAGGCGCTGGTCGAGGACTCCGAGGTCGCCCTTCCGTACCGGGGCAAGGCATACCGCTACCCGACCAGCTTCTTCCTGGCCCACGCGGCCGGGCACGGCGTCGAGCACCGGACCGAGATCAAGGTGGGCCTCTCACAGCAGGGCATCGAGACGCCGGACCTCGACGCCTGGTACTACGGTGGCGCGGCCGGCTATGGCCAGGAGGTGCCGTCGACGCCGTAGCGCCACCGGACCCCCCGGGGGGCTGCGTAGCCCCTAAGTCCGCCGGCCGCGCAGCAGGACCGCGGCGCCGGCCACAGCCACGATCCACACCGGGGCCATCGTGATCACGAACGGGCGCAGGGTGTCGCTGGCAGAATGTGAGTCGCGGTCGAAGACCATGAACACCATGGCGGTCCCGTACAGCAGCACCAGGAACGCCAGCCCGACGCCGCTCGCCACGAGTCACCTCATGTCGTCGGAAACGGGTCTGACCCCAGGGCGGTTACTGCGCACGTGCTGAAGGTGGATCTCAGCCACGCGTGCCCGCGCCGCCCGGGAGCTGTTCCGCTCCGGACGCTCACCTGCGTCACCAGCGGGCTGTGCCTCGGCTATCTCCAGGCCGACCTCGTCGTGCTTCCGGCCAAGGCCGCCGCGGCGTTCCAGGAGTTCTGGCTCGCCAATCCGCGGCGGAGCGCGGGCGGTCCCACGCTGCGCCGCGTGACGCCGGGGCCGACCTGCGCATTGACCTGCCCCGCTACCGCGTGTATCGGCAGGTGATCTGACCGACGAGCCCACCGACCTGCTGGCCCTCTGGCGGGACGATCTGGCCTGACTCCTGGGCGCCCGCGGCTTGACGGCCGAGGCGAAGCTGCAGGTCGCGGACCGCTCACCGCCAGGGACCTCGCAGGGACCGGCTGAGCCGGTGGTCCGGGCTCAACCGGGACAGGGGGCGACGTGGTGTACCTTCCGCCCGGGGGGAAAACGGGGGCGCCGCTCACGATGCCACGGCCGACGTCGCCTGTCAAGCCTGCCTGTAAAGGCAGGCGATTGTCCGCGTCTTGTCCGCGTCCTGGGTCCATGCTCTGAACATGGATTGCGCACTCGACCCTCCCAAGCTCCAACTCCAGCTCGACCAGGCCATGGCGCTGGTGCGCGAGGACCGGTGGCTGCTCGGCGCTCTGCGCGAGGGCAAGCTCAAAGTGCTCGCTGACTCCAGCCCGGAGACCAGTCGACCTTATCGGCGGACCCGCCCCCTCACCGCCCTCGCCCGCCGTTGCCTGCACGAGCGTCGGCCGCTGACGGTGGCCTCCGTCGCTGCCGAGCCGGACGAGCCGCACCGACCCCCCGATTGGGAGATGGATTGGGCGGCGCTCCTCTACGCGCCGGTTGGCATGCCCGGCCAGCGCCCCGTCGGCCTCCTGATCCTCGGCTCGCGGACGGACCACTGGTACCAGCAGGCGGAGGTGGACTACATCGCCGCGCTGGCCGTGACTCTCACTGGCCTGGTTCTGTCGCTCAGCGGCCCACTCGCGCGCCTCAGCAGCCGCGAGCTCGAGGCGGCCCGCCTGATCGCCCAGGGGCTCTCGGTCCCGGAGACGTCCGCCGCGCTCCAACTGGGTCTGGACGAAGCGCGCCGCCTGGTCGGATGTGTCCTCCGCAAGCTGTCCCTCCGATCTCCTGGGCAGCTAGCCGACACGTGGCCTCGACCGGGACCGCTCGCTGGCTACTCCTGATGCGTCGGGAGCTCCACGTTCAAGCTCGCTCGCGTCCGCGGCGCATGTACCACTTGAGCGTCTCCACCACCAGCGGATGGCGGGCCACGCGCCAGATCCTCCGCCACGGCGCCACCAGCGAACGCGCGTTGTCACGCCGTGACGCCAGCACGTTCAGGCCTTCGGTGATGTCGTTGCTCGCACTCCATACCGTCCGCCGCAGTGCAATGAGTTTCCGCCGAGCGCGCAGAGCGCGAGGTGCCGTTGCCGCCAGGGCTGCCAGGATGATCGCGGCGCCGGCGATCAGCATCGCCTCGCCGGCAACGGTCAGCAGGCCGCCCAAGTCACCGCCTACTCGTGGTCGATGCCGACCGGAGCCAGGCCGACGACCTGATCGTCTGGGGCCACCCGGATCACGATGACTCCCTGGGTCTGGCGACCGATACGTGAGATCGAGCCCGTTGCGGTCCGCAGCACCATCCCATTGGCGGTTATCAGCAGCACCTGCTCCTCTGGGTCCTGAGTCACGCGGAGCGTCGCCAGCTTGCCGACCCTGGGAGTCACCTTGAGCGTGAAGACACCCTGCCCTCCGCGGTGCTGCAGGGGGTACTCATCGACGGGAGTGCGCTTCCCGTAGCCGCGCTCGGTCACCACCAGGAGGTCGGCACCGGGGTGGGCCACCGCCATGCCGGCGATCAGGTCTCCCTTACCCAGCCGCATCCCGATCACACCCTGGGTATCGCGTCCCATCGGCCGGACCTCTTTCTCGTTGAAGCGGATTGCCTTGCCGAGCTGAGAGGCGATGATGATCTCGTCCTCGCCGCTTGTGGGAGCGACCCACAAGAGCTGGTCGTCCTCCTGCAGGTTCATGGCAATCAGGCCGTTCCGCCGCACGTTCGCGTACTCGCGCATCGGCGTCTTCTTGATCGCGCCGTTCCGGGTCACCATGAGCATGTACCTGGCCGCGGGGTCGTCCGACTCAGGTCGGACGAAGACCGCTGTCACGTGTTCGTCCTTGGCGACGTCGATCAGATTGTTGATCGGCTGACCCTTCGCATTACGGTCACGCTCGGGAAGCTCGTGCACGCGGAGCTGAAACACGCGACCGCGCTGGGTGAAGAACAGCATGGATGCGTGTGTGTGGGTGCTGAGCAGATGCTCGGTATAGTCCTCCTCCCGCGTGCCGCTGGGTGCCTCAGCCCCTGCCGTGGGCCGCGCCCCACGGAGCCCGACACCGCCCCGGATCTGAGACTTGAAGGTCCGAGACGGCTGACGCTTCGCATAGCCGCGATGCGTCAGCGTGACGACCACCTCTTCCTTCGGGATCAGGTCCTCTGCCGTCAGGTCGGTGGCGTCCAGGTCGGAGATCTCGGTCCGGCGCTCGTCACCGTATCGCTTGGAGATGTCAGCCATCTCTTCTGCGATCAGCATCCGCACCTTCTGATCCGATGCCAGGATGGACTCCAGGTAGGCGATCGTCCGGATCACCTCCTCGTACTCCTGGTCGACCTTCTCACGCTCCAGTCTGGTCAGCCTCGAGAGCGTCAGGGCGAGGATCGCCTTTGCTTGTCGCTCGGTGAGGCCGAACTTGGACTGCAACTGGTTGCTGGCGGTGTCCGCGTCGGCGGACGCCCGGATGGTGGCGATCACCTCATCCAGATGGTCGAGGCAGATCTTGAGACCTTCGAGGATGTGAGCCCGTTCCTTCGCCCGTTCCAGCTCGAACCGCGTCCGCCGCAGGATTACCTGGCGGCGGTGGTCGATGAAGATCTGGAGCACCTGCTTCAGGCCCAGAACGACTGGCCGCTGATCGACGATGGCCAGCATGATCACCCCGAACGTCTGCTGGAGCTGCGTGTGCTTGTACAGGTTGTTCAGCACCGTGTAGGGCCGCGCTTCGCGCTTGAGCTCGATGACGACACGCATGCCCTGGCGGTCTGACTCGTCACGCAGGTCGGCGATGCCCTCGAGCTTGCGCTCCTGCGCCAGCTCCGCGATCTTGGCGACCAGGTTGGCCTTGTTGACAGTGTATGGGAGCTCGTCGACGATGATCCGCTCTCGGCCGTTCGCCGCTTCCTCGAAGGTGTGCCGCGCCCGGACGATGATCTTGCCGTGACCGGTGGCGTACGCCTGCTTGATGCCCGCGCGGCCCATGATCATGCCGCCCGTCGGGAAGTCGGGGCCCTCGACGAAGCGCAGCAGATCCTCGGCCGTCGCGTCTGGGTTCTCGAGCATGTAGGTGACCGCGTCGGCCACCTCGCGCAGGTTGTGAGGTGGAATGTTCGTGGTCATGCCGACCGCGATCCCGGAGGCGCCGTTGACGAGCAGATTGGGGATTCGCGCCGGCATCCAGACCGGCTCCTGCTTCTCGGCGGTGTAGTTCTCCTTGAAGTCGACGGTGTCCTTCTCGATGTCCGCCACGACCTCGGCCGCGATCGGGGCCATCCGTGCTTCTGTGTAGCGCATAGCCGCTGGAGGATCACCGTCCACGCTGCCGAAGTTGCCCTGGCCATCGATGAGCGGATACCGCAGCGAGAACGGCTGCGCCATCCGAACCAGCGCGTCATACACCGCGACGTCGCTGTGCGGGTGGTAGTCCTTCAGGACCTCTCCGACGAAGGCTGCGCACTTCTTATAGCGGGAGCCGGCCGTGGCTCCCACCTGCTGCATCGCGTAGAGGATTCGCCGCTGCACCGGCTTCAGCCCGTCCCGCGCGTCAGGCAGGGCGCGGCTGATGATGACGGACATCGCGTAGTCCATGTAGGAGGTCTGCATCTCCTCCAGCAGGGACTTCGGCATGACGATGCCCACGGAGGGATCGGATGGCGGCGTCTCGTCAGCCATTGGTCATTCCTCGAATCGCTTGAGCACGATGGTGCAGTTCTGGCCCCCGAACCCGAAGCCGTTCGAGATCGCGATCCGCACGGCGGTGCGTCTCGCCTCATTGGGCACGTAATCAAGGTCACAGGCCGGATCGGGGTTCTGGTAATTGATCGTGGGGTGGATCACACCGCGGTTGATCGTGAGCAAAGTGGCGATCGCTTCCACCGCTCCCGCCGCACCCAGCAGGTGGCCGACCATCGACTTCGTGCTGCTGATGGGCACCCTGTACGCGTGCTCGCCCAGCGCCATCTTCATGGCTCTCGTCTCGGCCGCGTCGTTCAGCGGCGTGGACGTGCCGTGCGCATTCACGTAGTCGACGTCCTCGGGACGGATGCAAGCGTCGGCCAGGGCGTTGCGCATGCACTGCGCGGGGGCAGCGCCGGTCTCGTCAGGGGCGACCGCGTGGAAGGCGTCGTTCGTGATGCCGAAACCGATCACCTCGCCGTAGATCCGAGCGCCTCGCTTCTGCGCGTGCTCCAGCGATTCCAGGATCAGCGTCCCCGAACCCTCTGCCGGGACGAAGCCGTCACGGTCCCTGTCAAACGGGCGGCTGGCGGCTTCCGGGGCGTCGTTTCGGGTCGACAACGCCTTGATCGCGTTGAACGACGCTATCCCCACCTCGCAGAGGGATGCCTCGGTGCCTGCGGCCAGCATCACGTCGGCGTCGCCGCGCTGGATGATCCGCAACGCGTTCCCGATCGCGTGCGTCGACGCCGCGCAGGCGGTCACCGTGGTGGAGTTCGGCCCCTTGAGACCGCAGTTCATCGCCACCTGCGCCGCAGCGATGTTGGGGATGACCATGGTTGCGTAGAGCGGATGCAGACGCCCACCGTTCAGATAGGTGGCAGCGTCCCTGGTCATCACCTCGAAGCCCCCGATGCCGGTGCCCATCTCAACCCCGACCCGGTATCGATCCTCGGCGCCCATGTCCAGCCCAGCGTCGGCGATGGCTTGCCCGGCGGATGCGATCGCCAGGTGGGTGAAACGAGCGGAGCGCTGGGCCAGCTTCCTGTCCATGTAATCCGTCGGATCGAAGCCGCGCACCTCGCAGGCGAACTTGGTCGTCAGGCGTGACGCATCGAAACCCTCTATCGGCGCGGCGCCGCTGCGCCCCTCGATGAGCCCGTCCCAATATTCCTCGACGCTCTTGCCGAGGGGATTCACGGTACCCATGCCGGTGACGACCACTCGCTCTGGGTCTCGGCTCATAGCTGGCGGCCGCCTCCCCATCTCTCGTGTAGCTTCACCTTCCCAACGCCTCCCGAATCTTACCGACGAGATCGGCTTCAACCGCCTGCTTGGCGACGCGGATCGCGCTCTTCACAGCTCGAGCGTCAGAGCGCCCGTGGGCGACGACGGCAATGCCCTCGATGCCGAGAAGGGGGGCACCGCCAAACTCGCGCCAGTCCATGCGGGACCGGATGCGACCGACCCCGCTCCGGATCAGCAGGCCGCCAGCCTTCCCGGCCAGCGTTCGCGGAATCTCGTCACGCAAGGTCCGGAAGATCAAGTCCGCCGTCGCCTCAGCCATCTTGATGGCGACGTTGCCCACAAAGCCGTCGGCGACCACGACGTCCGCTCCACCGGCCAGCACCTCTTTGGGCTCGACGTTGCCCACGAAGTTGACCTGCCCATCGCTGCGCTTGAGCCGGGCGGCCGCCCCTCGTACCCGCTCGTCCCCCTTCCCCTCCTCCTCGCCGTTGCTCAACAGCGCGACGGAAGGATTGGAGCGGCCGAGGACCTGCTCGGCGTAGATCGCACCCATGCGCGCGAACTGCACGAGGAACTCCGGGCGGGAGTCGACGTTGGCGCCCACGTCCAGGAAGTAGGCCGGCTCGCCAGCCGTTGGCAGGATGGTCCCGAGCGCTGGTCTATCGATACCGCGAATGCGGCCCTGAATGAAGAGCGCCGCCGCCATTATGGCGCCCGAATTGCCCGCTGACACCCAGGCCGAGACTTCGTGGTTCTTGCATAACCGCGCACACACGCTTATCGAGGAGTCCGTCTTCGAGCGGACCGCCTGCGCAGGGTGATCGCTCATTTCGATCACCTGGCTCGCGGGGACGAAGCGCAGCTGCGGATGGGGGTCGAGCAGCCGCTGAACCCGGTCGGGCAGGCCGACCACCACAACCTCGACGCCCAGGTCGCTGGCCGCTTCGGACGCGCCGAGCACGATCTGTTCCGGGGCGAGGTCGCCACCCATGCCGTCGATCGCGATGCGTACAGGCGGTGTGCTCAGGGTCAGCTCTAGATGTCGAGGTTGCGCACGGCCTTGGCGTGTGCGGTGATGAACTTCTTGCGAGGCTCGACGTCGCTGCCCATCAGCTTCTCGAATACGTCGTTGACGGCAGCGGCGTCCTCGATCTCGACCTGCAGCAGGGTCCGGGTGGCGGGGTTCATGGTCGTGTCCCAGAGCTGCTCGGCATTCATCTCGCCGAGGCCCTTGAAGCGGCTGACCTCGACCTTTCCCCCCCAACGCTTGAGCTCTCTGTCCCGCTCGTCGTCGCTGTAGACCCACTTGGTCTGCTTGCCCTTCGTGAGCTTGTAGAGGGGTGGCTGCGCCATGTAGACATTGCCTTTCTCGATCAGGTCAGGCAGGTGCCTGTAGAAGAAAGTGAGCAACAGCGTACGGATGTGCGATCCATCAACGTCTGCGTCGGTCATTGTGATCACTCGGTGGTAGCGGAGCCGCTCGTAGTCGAAGCGCTCGCCGACCCCGGTGCCCAATGCGGTGATCAAGTTCCGGATCTCCTCTGAGGTCAAGACCTTGTCCAACCGGGCCTTCTCGACGTTCAGGATCTTGCCGCGCAGGGGCAGGATCGCCTGCGTCCGCCGATCGCGCCCTGCTTTGGCCGTGCCACCCGCCGAGTCTCCCTCAACGATGTACAGCTCACAATTGTGCGGGTCCCGATCGGAACAGTCGGCGAGCTTGCCCGGTAGCGTCGAGCTCTCCAGCAGTGACTTCCGTTGAACCAGGTCGCGTGCCTTGCGCGCTGCCTCCCGAGCCCGTGCCGCAGTCAGCGACTTCTCGATGATCCGGCGCCCCTCGGCAGGGTTCTCGTCCAGGTACTGGCTGAGCGCGTCCGACAACACCGCAGATACCTGACCCTGCACTTCGGCGCTGCCCAGCTTGCTCTTCGTCTGACCCTCGAACTGAGGATCCAGCAGCTTGACGCTCACGACCGCCGTCAGGCCTTCACGAACGTCGTCGCCGGTCAGGTTGGGGTCGGAGTCCTTGAGCAGGCTCGCTTTGCGCGCATATCGGTTCAACGCGTTGGTGAGCGCCGCCCGGAAGCCGGTGAGGTGGGTGCCCCCTTCTGCGGTGTGGATCGTGTTCGCGAAGGACAAGACATTCTCGACGAACGTCTGGTTGTACTGCAGGGCGATCTCGATCTGGGTGGAATCAGCCTGCCGGTCGACGTAGAAGGGGACCTGGTTGACCAGGCCCTTGCCATGGTTGAGGTGCTTGACGAAGGCGAGGATCCCACCTTCGAAGTAGAACGTGTAGGAGAAGCCCTCGTGCTCGTCGTCGAGCACCAGTGCCAGCCGCTTGTTCAGGTACGCCATCTCCCGAAGGCGATGGATGATGGTCTCGCGATCGAAGCGAGTGTCAGGAAAGACCTCTGGGTCGGGCCAGAAGCGGACGACCGTGCCGCGGCTGTCGCTCTTACCGACGGTCTTTACAGGCGCCAGGGGCGCCCCGCGCTGGTACTCCTGGAAGTATTCCTTGCGGTCGCGGTAAACCCAGACCTGCAGCTTCTCAGAAAGCGCGTTGACGACCGAGACCCCCACACCGTGGAGGCCGCCGGACACCTTGTAGCCCCCGCCTCCGAACTTGCCTCCGGCGTGGAGAACCGTCAGGACGACCTCAAGGGACGACCGGCCCTCCGTCGGGTGGATGCCCACGGGAATGCCGCGGCCGTTGTCGGCAACAGAAACGCTGCCATCCGCGTGCAGCGTGACCACGATCCGGTCAGCCTCGCCCGCCAGGGCCTCATCGACCGAGTTGTCGACGAGCTCTGTGATCAGGTGATGTAGACCACGGACGTCGGTGGTGCCGATGTACATGCCTGGACGCCGGCGGACAGGCTCCAGGCCCTCGAGGACCTGGATCTGCTCGACGTCGTACGCCACGTCAGCGCCGAGAGGGCGAGGCTTGGCCGAGCGTCCGCCGGGCGGCCGCATGCCCCGGTCTGCGGGGTTCATGCCGGCCCTCGGGGATCCGACGAGTTGTCTCGTCGGGCGGGCTCGTGCCCTCCCAGCTGTGTGGGACTTCTGCGGTGACTACTGGGATGCTGGATGCAGTAATTGTACCGAAATCGGGCATTTAGGGATCGCGCGCACGCGCGCGCGAGGAGCGCCGGAGCTCTAGTCGGGGCTCCAGCGGAGCACGGGGTTGCGAGCGGCGGACACCTCGTCCAGCCGGCCGACCGGCAAACTCCGAGGCTCGGCGCGGAGCTCCTCGGGATCATTGCGGGCCAGCTCCACTATCTCGCGGAGGGCGTCGACGAAGGCGTCCAGAGTCGCCTTGCTCTCGGTTTCGGTCGGCTCGATCATCACAGCCTCGGGGACGATTAGCGGGAAATAGACCGTCGGGGCATAGAAGCCCCGCTCCAGAAGGCCCTTCGCCACGTCCAGTGCCTTGACGCCGTCTGCACCGAGGTTCCTGGCCGAGGCCACGAACTCGTGCATGCATGGGCCGCGGTGGGGTACCTCCAGCCATCCTTCCAGAGACTCGCGCACGTAGTTGGCCGCCAGCACCGCGTCTTTGGAGGCCTGCGTCAGCCCATCGCCGCCCATGGCCAGGATGTAGGTGAAGGCCCGCACCAACATGCCGAAGTTGCCGTAGAAACTGCGCACTCGGCCAATCGACCGCGGGCGGTCGTAGTCGAGCCGGAAGCGGCCGTCATCCCGCTCCACGGTCGGTCGGGGCAGGAAGGGCACCAGCTCGGCCTTGACGCCCACTGGCCCGGCCCCTGGACCGCCTCCGCCGTGGGGTGTGGTGAAAGTCTTGTGCAGGTTGAGGTGCACGGCGTCGAAACCCATGTCGCCGGGGCGGCAGATTCCCATGAGCGCGTTCAGGTTGGCGCCGTCGTAGTAGAGCTTGGCTCCGGTGGCGTGCACCATCTCGGCCACGTCGAGAATCTGGCGCTCGAAGAGGCCAAGTGTGTTCGGATTGGTGAGCATCAGTGCCGCGACCCGTGTAGAAAGCTTCGCATCGAGGTCGCCGACGTCGACCCTGCCATCAGCCCCCGAGCGGACCTCTACCACGGTGAAGCCGCTGAGCGCAGCGCTGGCCGGGTTGGTCCCGTGTGCTGAGTCGGGCACGATCACCTCGGTCCGGTGCTCACCCCGGGAGCGGTGGTAGGCCTGGATCATGCGGAGCGCCGTCCATTCGCCGTGAGCCCCTGCAGCGGGTTGGAGGGTGATTCTGTCCACGCCGACGATCTCGGCCAGTGACTGCTCCAGCCGCCACATCAGCTCAAGCGCGCCCTGCACTGTGTCGTCGTCCTGGTAGGGGTGAAGGCCGGCGAAGCCATCGAACCGAGCCGCCTCCTCGTTCGCGACCGGGTTGTACTTCATCGTGCAGCTGCCCAGCGGGTAGAACTGCTCGCTGATCGAGTAGTTCAGGGAGGCCAGACGGCTGTAGTGGCGCATGATCTCGGGTTCGCTGAGCCGGGGCAGCGCCGGTTCCCGGCGGCGCCTCAGCTCGTCCGGCAACTGGGAGTTCGACCTCACCCCAGCTACCGGAAGGCGGGGTGGGGGCAGCGACGCCCGGCTCATCTCGAAGCTCAGCGGTTCTGTCATCCCTGCCCGCCCTGCCCTCCTTCGGAGGAACGTCCGGAGGTTGTCGGCACCTGCGCCGCAACCCCTGATTCGCTGAGGACCCCGACCAGGGTCTGGATGGCGTCAGGATCGTTGACCTCCGTACAGCAGAAGACGACCACTCCGTCGAGCTCGGGATACCACCGGCCGACAGGAAGCCCGCCCAGGATGCCCGCGTCCCGCAACCTGGTCAGGGATTGTTCCACGTGGAACATCCGGACCGGGAACTCGTTCAGGAACTGCCGGTCGGGAAAGGCGAGTTCGACTCCGGGGATGGCGCTCAGCTGCTCCGCCAGCACGTGTGCCCGCTGATAACTCACGTCCGCGATTTGGCGGAGACCCTCGGGTCCCATGTAAGTCAGATAGACGCTGGCAGCCAGGGCGCAAAGCGAGTGGTTGGTGCAGATGTTGGAAGTTGCCTTCGCGCGTCGAATGTGCTGTTCGCGAGCGGTCAGGGTGAGGACGAAGCCTCTACGACCTGACGCGTCCACGGTCGAGCCGACCAGCCGGCCCGGCAGCCTGCGCATCAGGTCTCGCCGGCACGCGATGAAGCCGACGTGGGGGCCACCGAAGCTTGGCGGCAGCCCAAGCTGCTGCCCCTCTCCGACGGCGATGTCAGCGTCGTACTCACCGGGCGGAGCGATCAGGCCAAGGCTGATGGGGTCGACGGTGGCGACACTGAGGGCACCGCTCCGATGAGCCAGCTCGGTGAGGCCGGACGCATCCTCGAATAGGCCCAGGAAGTTGGGCTGCTGGAACAGCACTGCCGCCGTATCGGTAGCCACGTGTTCAACCCCCACACGCACATCGAATCCGCGACCATCGGCGAAGCAGCGCAGCACCTCTACGTACTCGGGGTGCAGGTGACCCGCAACGACGACCTTCTGCCGTCCGGTGTCCACCACCGCCATCATCGCCGCCTCGGCGAGGGCAGTCGCGCCGTCGTACAGAGAGGCATTGGCCACGTCCATGCCCGTCAGCTCGGCAATCAGGGTCTGGAACTCGAAAATGGCCTGCAGCGTGCCCTGGCTCGCCTCGGGCTGGTACGGCGTATAGGCCGTGTAGAACTCGGGTTTGGAAGTCACCGCCGCGACCGCCGCTGGGATGAAGCGCCGGTACACGCCCCCTCCGCGGAACCAAAGCCGGTCCTCGAAGACCCGGTTGCGCCCGGCCAGCTCGCGAACGCATCTCATGGTCTCCTGTTCCGACAACCCCTCGGGCAGATCGAGCTCGTGCGTCCGAATGCTGGCGGGGATGTCGACCAGCAGGTCATCCACCGACCTGACGCCGAGAGCGTCGAGCATCTGCTCCCGGTCATCGGCGGCGTGAACCAGGTAAGGCATTCTCAGACTGCTCTCACGGCAGCAGGCAAAGACCGCTGTACCCGCCAATTCAGATTGTGCAGGGGCATCACGCTCAGTGCGTCTGGCCCTCGGTCAGGGCCTTGTAGCCCATTTCGTCCAGGAGTCCCTCGCCGAGGTCGCCGTTCAGGTGCACCTTGATCAGCCAGCCCTCACCATACGGGTCGCGGTTGACCAGTTCTGGCGTGACATTGAGACTCTCATTGACCTCGGTCACTGTGCCCGCCACCGGGGAGTACAGGTCGGACGCCGCCTTGACCGACTCGACCACTCCGAATGAGTCGCCAGCCTCGAGGAGCTTCCCCACCCGCGGCAGCTCGAGGAAGACGACATCACCGAGCTGGGCCTGAGCGTAGTCGGTAATTCCAAGGGTTGCCAAGCTGTCCTGGACCGTAACCCACTCGTGAGTCTCGGTGTAGTAGCGCTCCGCCACGCGGTTCTCCTCCTGCCCCTATGGCCGTACGGCTCGGCGAGCCGAGCCTCGATAAAACGGCAAGCTCACGACCTCGGCCTGTCCGGAGCCGCTTCTGGAGTCGACCTGGACGGTCGTCCCCACCGGCCCCGAGCCGGCCTCGATCATCGCCATCGCGATCCCTCTCTGCAGCCAGAACGAATACGTGCCGCTGGTCACGGCACCCACTACCGACCCGTCGAGTCTGACCGCCGAGCCGTGCCTTGGGATCGTCCGATCCACGCCGCTGAGGCCGACCAGGTGCCGCCTGACGCCTTCCGCCTTCATCTGTTGAAGGGCCTGCCGGCCGACGAAGTCACCCTTCTCAAGCTTGACCGTCCAGCCCAGGCCGGCTTCGTAGGGGTTTGTGTCCTGGTCCATGTCGCTTCCGTACAGCCGCAGGCCCGCCTCCAACCGGCACACGTCCCTGGCGGCCAGGCCGCACGGCTCTGCTCCGACCTCGACGAGGGCTTCCCAGACACTGGCCACCTGCTGCGATGGCACGAAGAGCTCGAAGCCGTCCTCGCCCGTGTAGCCGGTTCTGGAGACCACCGACGGCACGCCGGCCACCGGGCCGCCCGCGATCCCGAACGGCGGGATAGCCGCCGGGTCGATTTCCTTCATTGGTCCCAGGATGGCGGCCTTCGGGCCCTGCAAGGCGAGCAGGCTGACCTCTTCGCTGCGGTCGACGATCTCGATCCCCCGTGGCGCGTGCTGCTGAAACCAGGCCGTGTCCTTGTCTCGATTGGCTGCATTGACCACCACCCACCAGTCGTCGGCGCCGCGGCGATAGACGATCAGGTCGTCCACGATGCCACCCCCGGAGGTGCACAGCAGGGTGTATTGAGCATGGTCGGCACCCAGGTGGCCCAGGTCGTTGGTCACCATGCCCTGCAGGAACTCTCCGGCTGCTGCGCCGCGGATCTCGAAGCGACCCATGTGACTCACGTCGAACAGACCCGCGGCGGTGCGCACGGCCGCTTGCTCGTCCTTCACGCTGCGGTACTGCTGAGGCATCTCCCAGCCGGCGAAGTCGACGAGACGGGCACAGGCGTTGACGTGCTGCAGGTAGAGTGGCGTCCGCCTACCGCTCATCGTCTGCTGAAGCATCTCCGGCCGACTCGTCCTCGATCAGCGTCTCCAGGTCGATCCCCGCGGCGTCGAGGTATGGCAGCAGCTCCTCGTCGTGACGACGGCGGGCGTCGGCAACGATATCTCCGATCTCCTTCGTGCGCTTCACCGACCACTCCAGCTTCTCGGCAAGCTCGACGTCGGATGCCTCACGGCCCAACTCGTTTCGCACACTGCTCTCAGCGACCACGTAGTCCTCAGCAGCCTGGACGAGCAGTCGGCTGTCCTGCACAACCCGTTCCTCGTCACCCAGTGCAAGATCCATGCGTCGCACGACTTGCTCACGTGCGAAGGCCTCGAAGTCATCCCGGTCGCTGGAGGGGAATCGATCGATCGCCTCCAGCAAGCCCACCGTGCCCTCCTGGAACAGATCTGCCACGGTCAGGCCGCGGGCGGCTCGTTCCTCGGCCGCCGTGGCCACCAGGTCCAGGTGGGCCTGAGTGAGCGCCTCGCGTGCTCCGGCGTCGCCAAGACGAGACGCCTTCAGGAGTCGACGGAGCTCTGCCCGGTCGGGATGACGGGCGCGTCCGGCCGCCTCAGCCAGGTCCCACGGAAGACGTTCGTCGGACCCCTGCTTGCCGGCATCCGGCGGGGGTAGGGGTGACATCGCGGGTAATTCTAGGCCGAGGGCAGGCACCCATTGAGAGGCTCCGTATACTCCGCGAGGGGCGTGGTGAAACGGATGCAGCGGCCGATGGAGAGGCGCTGGTGAGCACCAGGTTCGGCCGTGCCGAACCCAATGGTCGATGTTTCACACGGCGGCTGGGCTTGTTTGGCATCGCGCTCAGTGCCGCACTGCTCCTGGTCTCCTTGGCACCCAGAGGCGTTTTGGCTGAAAGCCCCAGCGTGCGCGTCATCTACCTGGAGGGCGAGATCAACGCCGTCACCGCCGGCTACGTCTCGGCGGCTGTCGCAAAGGCGGCTTCTGAGCACGCAGGAGGGCTGGTCATCGTGACCAACACGCCGGGGGGTGTGTCCACCTCGATGGACGAGATCGTGACCACGCTGCTCAACGCGCCCGTGCCCGTAGCCGTCTACGTTGCGCCGGCGGGTGCTCGAGCGACGTCGGCCGGTCTTTTCGTCGCACAGGCGGCTGACGTCGTGGCCATGGCGCCAGGCACAAAGATCGGCTCCGCCCGCCCGGTCACAGGAAGCGGTGGCGACATCGGCGGAGACCTCGGTCGAAAGGTGCTCAACGACGCGGTGACACGGATCCGCAACCTGGCCACACTGCACCATCGCAATGCCGACTGGTGTGAGGAGGCGGTGAGGAACAGCGTTAACATCGGCGCGGACCAGGCCATCAAGATGGGCGTCGCTGACCTGGAACCGGCCACGCTCTCCGCTTTGCTCGGTTCGCTGGACCGCAGTCCTGCATCGAGACCTTCGGGGCACGACTTCGCCTTCCACACTGCGTCGGCCAGCATCACCGACCAGCCGATGTCGGCGTTTCAGCGGGTGCTCCAGGCGTTGATCGACCCCAATGTCGCCTACCTGCTCATGCTGGTGGCAGCCTTCGGGCTCATCGCTGAGGTGAGCAGTCCTGGTGCACTCCTACCTGGGGTAGTGGGAGGCATCAGCGCCGTCCTCGCCCTGGTTGCGCTGAGCACCCTGCCGGTCAACCTGGGCGGTGTGCTGCTCATTGCCTTCTCCTTCCTTTTCTTCCTGGCCGATGTCAAAGCACCGACCCATGGGGTCTTGACGGCCGGCGGCTTGATCTCACTGCTGCTCGGATCGGTCTTCCTCTTGAACACTGGCGCCGTCGACCTGGGTATCGACTGGCGTCTGATCGCCGCTGCCACGATCGCTTTCGGGCTGGGCGTGATCCTCGTCCTGAGGAAGGCGATCCAGGTACGAAGCAGCCTGACATCCGTCTCCGCCCTGAAGCTGGTCGGCGCCATCGGTGAAGCGCGCGGGCCGCTGAGCCCTGACGGCAGTGTGTTCGTAGCTGGAGCAACCTGGCCGGCAGTCAGCGCGTCCGGGCCGATAGGATCCGGGGAAACCATCCGCGTGCTTGCTCAGGACGGCGGCGCCCTGCAGGTCGAGGCCGCAGCCCGATCAGCCCCTGGGCCGCGAACGACATCCCAGCCGACGGTCCCCAGAAGTCCGGAAGGCGACGGGGCTGAGCCTCCCGACTTGTAAAACGTGGAACATCCTCTCGTTGCCTGGGACCAGTTCGGTGTCCTGCTCCTTCCGCTGCCGCTGATCGCCGCTGCCAACCTGCACGAACGGCCGCCCGCCGGCTGGAACGCGGCAGCTGTGAGCAGGGTTCGAAGCGCGTTCTGGCTTCTGCTGGCTGTCGTTCCCACATCGACTGTGGCCTTCGGCCTTCTGAGCTTCGGCAGTCCGACCGCAGCACTCATCCTGGTCGTCACCGGCCTGACGGCAGCGCTGCTCCTGATGCACCCGATCCGGGCAGCCATCGCGCGCGCCATACCCATCGACCCTGCCAGCGCCCTGGATGCGACCGCCCTCGTCCTTTCGACCGTTCTGGTCGGCAGTCAGCTCGCCAGCCAGACTGCCAGCGATCTCCTTGCAGAGCAGGCGCGCTCCGGGGTGCCCCTCGGCCCTACCGACCTCGTCGTTCAGGAGGTCCCGTTCCTGCTGGCCGCGGTCCTCGGAGTCGGGCTGTTCATTCGCCGCACGGCTCCCGCGGCGACGGCGCGGCTGGGCGTGGAGAGGCCGACTGGCTGGCAGGTAGTCCTGGCCCTGGCCGCGGCGGGTGCGTTCTATGCGTTCGGCATCGGCATGGACGCCCTGAGCCACCTCCTCACGCCGGACCTCGCAGGAAAGGTGGATGCTGCCAACCACCGTCTGTTCGGCCAGCTCGACGACCCCCTGGGGATCGCGACAATTGCCCTCTCAGCCGGCATCTGCGAAGAACTCCTCTTCCGCGGCGCCCTGCAGCCCCGTCTGGGCGTCCTCTGGACGTCGCTCGTCTTCGCCGCGATCCATACCCAGTACGGACTCTCGCTCGACACGGTGGCCGTCTTCATTCTCGCCATCGGGCTGGGGATGCTCCGCCGGATTGCCAACACCACAACCTCTACCATCTGTCATGTTGCGTACAACGCCCTCGTCGGAGTCACGGTAAGCGGCGCCTGGCTCGTCCCAGCCCTGGGTCTCGAGATCGCCCTCGTACTCGGCGGTCTGACCGCCTTCTTTACAGGCAGGCTAGGCAATTTGCGCACCGCCCCATAGAATCGGGAGCCGAGCCATGACACGACATCTCGTCGAGTTTCCCCAGGTTAACCCCAATATGTTGATATCTAGCCATCGGATCATCGCTGTGGCGAACCAGAAGGGGGGTGTCGGTAAGACGACGACCGTCATGAACCTCGGCGCCGCCCTGGCGGAGCGGGGCGCGCAAGTGCTGGTGATCGATCTCGACCCGCAGTCCAACAGCACCAGCGGACTTGGCATCGATCCCTCGCGTGCGCGGCTGACTGTCTACCACCTCCTGTCCGGTGAAGCCAGCATCGACGAGGTCGCCACCCCCACGTCGGTACCCGGCCTGCACGTGGTTCCGTCACAGGTCGCGCTGGCAGGCGCCGAGATCGAGCTCGTCACCGAGCAGGAGCGTGAGGGCCGCCTACGACGCGCACTGAGCGCGCTTACCGGGGGCTTCGGTTACGTCCTGATCGACTGTCCGCCTTCGCTTGGTCTGCTGACTCTCAACGCGTTGACGGCGGCCGACCAGGCCCTGGTCCCACTTCAGGCGGAGTACTTCGCGCTGGAGGGACTTGCGCACCTTATGTACACCCTGCAGCTGGTCCGCATGAATCTGAATCCCAGGCTGGAGATCGCGGGCATCGTCATCACGCAATTCGACGCCCGCACGACCCTCTCCTGGGACGTGCTGAACGAGGTGCGTCGTGCGTACCCGGACAAGCTGTATCAGACGCTGATCCCTCGCAACGTGCGGGTGAGCGAGGCCTCGAGCCACGGCCAGCCTGTCACCGTCTACGACCCCACCTGCCGAGGCGCTCAGGCGTTCCGGCAACTGGCTGAGGAGGTCATGAACCAATGAGCCGACCGCGGGCTCGAGGCCTCGGGCGGGGCCTCGAATCCCTGATCCCGATCTCACCTGGTTCTGAGGGCCACGACGCCGGTCTGCCCCAGTACATCGACGTCGATCAGATCAAGCCGTCGCCCGAACAGATGCGAAAGCAGTTTCCGGCGGAACCGCTGCGCGAGCTCGCCGACTCGATTCGCATGCACGGGCTGTTGCAGCCGGTCCTGGTTCGTCGCCTCACTGATAGCTATGAGCTCATCGCCGGAGAGCGCCGGTGGAGGGCCGCCCGGCTGGCCGGCGTCGAACGCATCCCGGCGATCGTCCGGCACGAGGCGGAGGCACAGGAGAGTCTCCTGCTGGGACTGATCGAGAATCTGCAGCGTGAAGACCTCGACCCGATCGAGGAAGCGCGCGGCATCAAAAGACTGATCGAGCAGTTCGGCCTCACACACGAGGAAGCCGCAGCCCGTCTGGGCAAGCACCGTGTGGCGGTGACTCAGGCGCTGCGCCTGCTGACTGCCTGTCCTGCCGTCGTGTCAGCCACCTCGGCAGGTGCGATCACTGCCGGACACGCGCGGGCCCTGGTCAGCCTGCCCTCGCCCGAGGCTCAGGAACAGGGGCTGAAGGTGGTGCTCGGTCGCAACCTTTCGGTGCGCGACACCGAGCGGTGGGTACGGGATTACCAGGCGTCTCAGCCCAAGCGTCGACCGGCTCGTCCGGCTCATGGCGCCGACCAAGGGGATTCCGAGACCGCCGACATACTGGCCCGGCTTCGAGAGCGGTACGGGAACAGCGTAGGCGTCGTCGGCAGCCGCGACCGTGGTCAGATCACCTTCGGCTACTCGGGCGCCGAGGCGCTGGAAGAACTGGTCGACCAGCTGCTGAGCACCCCTCCAGCACCCTGAGCTGGGCGCTTGTTCCACGTGTAACATCGCCTAACGAGTCGTGCAAATTTCCAAGCAATCCGCGCAAGTGCAGAAGCAGGTGCAGAAGAAGGAAAGGGGCCTCCTGGTGGAGGTGGCCGAAGTCGCCGTGCTGGCGTTCGGCCTCTACCTGATCATCAACTTCATCCTTCAGACGGTCCACGTCATCGGATCCTCGATGTATCCGACACTGAAGGACCAGGACTACCTGGTCGCCACCAAGATCGATTACCGTCTGCACCCGCCGCAGCGCGGCGACATCATCATCATGCGGGACCCATTTGACTCCAGCAAGGACTTCATCAAGCGACTGATCGCGATTCCAGGTGACCGGCTGCTGATCCGCGGGGGGGAGGTATACATCAACGGCCGGTTGCTTCAGGAGCCCTATATTGCCTCCGAGCCATGGACTGAGCAGGCTGACTATCCCACCAACAGCGGGGACCCCTCGGGGGTGGTCCTCAAGTCGGACGACTACTTTGTCATGGGAGACAACCGCAACCACTCCAGCGACTCACGCGTCTTCGGACTGATCCACAGGGATCAGATCGAGGCGCGAGCCTGGATCCGCGTCCTACCCCTTTCGAGGATCGGGCCGGTGGACGGGGTCAAGGCGACCCTGGGCGGCCCAGCGCGGTCGACGGCCTCGACCAGTAGGCGGCCTGCGGCCGCCCTGCGCCAGTGACGGAGGATCAGGCTCCCACGGCCGCCCGGAACGGCCCATCCGAGGCAAATGGACCGATCACCGCGAGCTGCAGCGGCTGCCTGAGCACGTACTGGGCAATCCTCTGAACATTTGCCGCAGTTACCGCCTGATAGTTTGCGATGACCTCGTCGACCGTTTTCAGCTCGTCCATGAGGAGCTCCTGCTGACAGAGCCAGCTGGCGAGTGAGTTTGTGCTCTCCAGACCCAACCGCAGCCGGCCCTTCGTAAACTCGCACGCCTTGGTCAGCTCCTCTTCCGGAACCGCCTGATCGGCGACCGCGCGCAGCTCTTGCAGGACAGCGTCTACCGCCTCCTCCGCCTTCTTTGGGTCGACGCCCAGGTACGTGGCGAAGTAGCCACCGTCCCTGTGCTTGCTGGAGTAGCTGTGCACGTCGTAGGCGAGGCCCCTCTTCTCGCGTATCTCCAGGAAAAGGCGGGAGCTCATGCCCTCACCCAGGATTGTGTTCAGCAGGTCGAGCGCATAGCGGTCGGGGTCGAGGTACGAGAGCGCGCGTGTGCCGAGGCAGATGTGCGCCTGCTCAGTTTCCTTCCGCAGGAGCAGCACCGAGGGCCGCTCGAGAGGCCCCGGAGCCGGCACGTACTCGGACCCGTTCCGCGCTGAGGGCAGCTCCAGCCGCTCCTCGACGATCCGGCGAGACCGCTCTCGTTCGACCGCCCCGGCCAACCCAATGACAACGTTGGGCAGTCGGTAGTGCTCGCCGATGTAGGTCAGCAGGTCGTCCCGGGTCGTGCTCGACACCGACTCAATGGTGCCGATGATGTCTCTGCCCAGCGGATGCCCCGGCCACATGATCTGCTCGAACAGGCTGTGCACATAGTCCTGGGGCTGGTCCAGATACATCTTGAGCTCTTCGAGAATGACCATCCGCTCGCGCTCGATGTCCGTCGGAGCGAGCTGGGAGTCGGAGACGATGTCGAAGAGCACGTCGACAGCGAGCTCCAGACGGTCCGCGGGCACACGTGTCCAGTAAGCCGTCAGCTCCTTGTCAGTGGAGGCGTTCATGGAGCCGCCCACGCCCTCAATGGACTCGGCAATCTCTTTCGCCGTAGGGCGGCGCTTGGTGCCCTTGAAGAAGAGGTGCTCGATGAAGTGCGAGGCACCACCGATACGGTCGTCCTCGAAGCGCGAGCCGACGCCCAGCATCACGACCAGGCTGGCCGACGCCCGGTCGGGCAGCTCAGCAGTGAGGAGCCTTGCCCCTCCTCTCAGCTCGTAGCGGCAGTGCGTCGGGGCCAGGCCCATGCTCGGCCAGTATAGACAGACTCACCGACGGGCGGCCCTCCAATCCCCGAGCTCGTCAGGTCTCACTTGACGCCGCACTGGTCTTGTCTGGGGGGCACGCCCCCCCGGAACGAATCACGTCAAGGCACGCTTCGCTCTTCGGCCTTGACAAGATTCGGGCTGCTGTGGTGATCCACAGCACGCCCCCCGCGGCCGCTGAGGAGAGCCGCCGTCCCC
>Ga0070699_100000125_pt1 | contig 70893 bp, 53 predicted proteins | sample KBSK1503metaG_FD_65473 | JGI IMG/M metagenome (GOLD analysis project Ga0070699, IMG submission 65473) | Corn, switchgrass and miscanthus rhizosphere microbial communities from Kellogg Biological Station, Michigan, USA - KBS K1-50-3 metaG | ecosystem: Host-associated > Plants > Roots >... | reverse complement strand
ATTCAGGATTTACGAATCTCGAAATTCGTCAATTCGTCAATTGGTCACGACCTGCAGCTCGCCATTCTCCACGACAATGCGCGCGGTGCCGCCTTCCGCGAGCGCACCGAAGAGCATCGCCTCCGACAACGGCTTCTTCACCTTGCGCTCGATGAGCCGCGCCATCGGCCTCGCGCCGAATGCCCGATCGAACCCGGAGGCGGCCAGCCATGCGCGCGCCAGCAGATCGAGCTCGATCGTCACGCCCCTGGCGGCCACGAGGGCACGCAACTCGTCGATCTGCTTGTCGACCACCCGCTCGATCTCCGCCGGGCCGAGGGCATTGAAATGCACGATCGCGTCGAGCCGGTTTCGGAATTCCGGGGAGAACATCTTTTCCAGCGCTCCCCGCGACGAGACGCCCTGTCCGCCCGTCTCGCCGAATCCGAGGCGGCGATCGGAGAGATCGCGTGCGCCGGCGTTGGTCGTCATGATCAGAATCACGTGACGGAAGTCCGCCTTCCGGCCGTGCGAGTCGGTGAGCGTCGCATGATCCATCACCTGGAGCAGGATGCTGACCATGTCCGGGTGCGCCTTCTCGACCTCGTCCAGCAGCAGCACCGCGTGCGGTGACTTGCGGATTGCATCGATCAGCAGCCCCCCCTCTTCGAAGCCGATGTACCCCGGCGGCGCGCCAATCAGTCGCGAGACGGCGTGCTTCTCCATGTACTCGGACATGTCGTAGCGGAGGAAGTCGATCCCCAGAATGCGCGCGAGCTGGCGCGCAAGCTCGGTCTTGCCGACGCCTGTCGGTCCCGCGAACAGGAAGTTGCCGATCGGCTTCTCGGGCGACCGCAATCCCGATCGTGACAGCTTGATCGCGGACGCGACTTCGTCGATCGCGCTTTCCTGCCCGAAGATGACCAGCGTCAGCTGCTTGTCGAGCGTCGCGAGCGCCGCACGATCGTCGCTCGACACCGCCTGCACAGGAACACGCGCCATCCGCGCGACGATCTTCTCGATTTGCGCGGGCCCAATCGCGGCGACACGCTGATCCACGGGCAAGAGCTTCTGCGACGCGCCTGCTTCGTCCAGGACGTCAATGGCCTTGTCCGGCAGGTGCAGATCCTTCAAGTGCTTCGCCGAGAGGGCCACGGCTGCAGCGAGCGCTTCGTCCGTGTAGCGCACGCCGTGATGCGCTTCGTAGGGAGGCCGCAGGCCCCTGAGGATCTCGAGCGTCTCTTCTTCCGATGGCTCGAGCACATCAATCTTCTGGAAGCGGCGCGACAGGGCGCGATCGCGATCGAACGACTGTTTCACATCGTTGAAGGTCGTCGAGCCGATGCAGCGCAGTGTGCCGTTGGCAAGCGCGGGCTTCAGCAGGTTGCCGGCGTCCATCGCGCCGCCTGACGCGGCGCCGGCGCCGACGAGCGAATGGATCTCGTCGATGAACAGGATGGCGTTCGGCTCTTTTTCCAGACGATCGAGCACTTGCTTCACGCGCTCCTCGAAGTCGCCGCGATAGCGGGTGCCGGCGATCAGCGCTCCGAGATCCAGGGCAAAGACCTTCGAATCGCGCAGCACGTCGGGCACCTGGCCCTGCTGGATGCGCAGCGCGAGCCCTTCGGCGAGCGCCGTCTTTCCCACGCCCGGTTCACCGACCAGCAGCGGATTGTTCTTCCGGCGGCGACACAGGACCTGAATCATGCGCTCCAGTTCGAGCTCGCGGCCAATCAACGGATCGATCTGCCCCGCGGCGGCGCGCGCGACCAGATCGGTGGCATACGCTTCGAGCGGATCGCTCGATGGCGGCCCGGCGGGGCCAGTCTCGCCCGGTTGGGGCACCGTCTGGCCTCGGCCTCCGTGCGAGATCACCCGCAGGAGCGTCAGTCGATCGAGCCCCTGGCTTTGCAGGAAGAACGCGGCGTGGCTTTCCTCCTCCTGCAGCATGAAGACGAGCAGACTCCCGCTATCAACCTGCTTTGCGCTCGACACCGCCGCGTGCACGACGGCCTGCTGGACGACGCGATCGAATCCGACGGACGGCTCGGGATCGACCGAACCGGGAGCTGGAACCGGCGTGAATGCCTTCGCCAGTACGTCGTCGACCTGTTTGCGAAGCGCATCGAGATTGACGCCGCACGTCGCCAACAGCCCCCTCGCCTGCGGTTCGTCGGTGAGCGCGCGCAGCAGGTGCTCGAGGCCGACGGTGTCGTGCCGCCGGTCGCTTGCCAGGCGGAAGGCGCGCTGAATGGTCTCGAGGGTTTCCGGCGCAAAGGGAACTGGAGGCTTGCTCATATGGCTATGACTCTTTGCCCTCGGGTTCAGGTTCCATCGTCACCAGCAGCGGGAACTCGTGTTCTTCAGCGAGCTGCTTGGTGGCCTTGACCTTGGTTTCGGCAATATCGTGGGTGTAGATGCCGGCGAGCCCCATCCCGGACTGGTGGACGCTCATCATGATCGTGAACGCCTCGCCGCGCGGCTTGTTGAAGATCGTCTCGAGAATCCAGACGACGAAATCCTGGGTGGTGTAGTCGTCATTGTGGAGAAGCACGCGCCACAGGCGCGGACGCTGGAGCTTCTGCTCCTGGCGCGGCTCGGTGACGGTGGATTCCTTCGAGAACGGCTCACTCATTCCTTCTGGACACTTCCATTCTACTCAGAGGTCCCGCATCAGATCGGCCTCGATCACCCAGGGCAAAGGCACAGGCGGCAGCGCAATAGCGCGCTCGAGGCGGCGCAGGAAATCTGCGCGCGGGACCTCGCGGGCGCCGAGCGAGGCAAGGTGTTCCGTCGACATCTGGCAGTCGATCAGCTCGAACTGCCATCGGTCCAGTTGGCGCGCGAGCCAGGACACCGCGACTTTGGACGCATTGCTCCGGCGGGTAAACATCGACTCCCCGTAGAAAATCCGGCCGACCGCCACCCCATAGAGGCCTCCCGCGAGCTCGCCGTCGGCCCAGGCTTCCACCGAGTGCGCATGGCCGAGCTCGGCCATGCGCGTGTACGCCCGCATCATGTCAGCGGTGATCCAGGTGCCGTCCTGCTTCTCCCTCGGGCCGGCGCAGCCTTCCATCACGCCCTGGAACGCCCGATCGAACGTGACGGTGAACTCCTGGGACCGGATCGTGCGGCGGAGCGATCTGGACAGGTGCAGCTCACGCGGCAGGAGCACCATCCGCGGATCGGGGCTCCACCACAGCACCGGATCCTCGTCGTTGAACCACGGGAAGATCCCGCGCGCGTACGCATCGAGCAGCCGCGCAGGCGAAAGATCTCCACCAGCCGCCAGCAACCCGTTCGGCTCGACGAGCGCCTGTTCGACAGGAGGAAACGGATCTCGGAGACCCAGCCACGGAATCACTCACTCTGCTCCAGCAATGAATCTATGATCCACCTATTTCTTCCTGTATTTCGCGCCCTTCGCGGTGATTCATTGACATCATCGATCCCAAATCTCAGATCGGCAACGTCCAGATGGTGACGCGGTTTGCCCCCTCGCCTACTGGTTATCTACACATCGGCCACGTTGTCAACGCGATCTACGTGTGGCGCATGGCGCGCGAGGCAGGCGGTCGGGTGCTGCTGCGCATCGAAGATCACGATCGCGTCAGATGCCGGCCCGAATACGAAGTGGCAATCCTCGAGGATCTCGAGTGGCTCGGGTTCGAGCCGGATGAGGGGCTGCGGCCGCTGCTGCGACAAAGCGATCGCGCACGTCTCTACGAAGAGGCGCTCGTCCGGCTTCGGACGACGCATCACGTCTACGCCTGCGATTGCTCGCGAAAGCAGATTGCGGGCGAGCGGTATGACGGTCGTTGCCGAGAGCGGCGACTGGCGGACGAACAGGGACGCGGCGTCCGCGTACGTATCGAACCGGGACCAGAAGTGTTCGAAGACCTGCTGCTCGGCGCCATCGAGCACACGCCGGCCGATCAATGCGGCGACCTTCTTGTTCGCGACAGGAACGGGCAGTGGACGTACCAATTCGCCGCGACTGTCGACGACATGCTTCAAGGGGTCACCCACATCATCCGGGGCGCGGACCTCCTCAGCTCAACCGCGCGTCAGCTTCGACTCGCCCGCATGCTTGGTCGCAGGGACACTCCTGTTTACCTTCATCACCCGCTCGTCTTGAAGCCGAACGGAGAAAAACTCAGCAAGAGTGCCGCGGATACCGGAGTGCGAGAGTTGCGTCGGGCGGGAATGAGCGCGGCGGATGTGATCGCCCTGGCGACAGAGAGGGCAGGTTTCGGTAAATAGCCGCTGCTTTACGCGCGTTTCATGTACTCGCCGCGAGGCGTGCGCACGAGGAAGCCCTCGTTTGTGAGCGTTCGCAATACCCACGCAGATGCAGGTTCCGGCACGCCGAACAGCCGCTTCGCCTGGTGCAGCGTCACGCGCAAAGAAGGCATCTCCTCGAATTCGCTTCGGATCCGATTGAGTGTCGCCTGCCAGACGAGGTCGGGCAGGCGATACGGACTTCGCCGACGCCAGTTGTGATCGAACACGGTGAAGACCTCACAAAGCTTGTACGGGCATCCGCGTTATTTCGTCCGTTTCCCGACGCGGATACGATCGACGACCTGTGTGACGCCCTCCGCTTCGCGTGCAAGCGTGAGGGCTCGTTGCTTCGCCACGCTGGTCGGCACGGTGCCTTCGAGCAGGATGATGCCGTTCTTGGCCGTCACCCGAATGTCGGCGCTCCTGACCAGGCCATCGGACGACAGCTTCGTCTGCAGGCGCGTCGTCATCGTGTCATCGACCTTGGCTGCTGCCGTCCCTTGCGCGGTCGCACCGGGGGCAGTGCTCAAAGCCGGCGACGATGTCACCTCGCGCTGCGGCTCGATCACGACGGTCAGGTTGTCATCAACGCGCTGCACGCCTTCGGTCGTGCGCGCCAGCAGGAGCGCCTGAGCGCGTTCGTCGTCGCTGAGCACTTCGCCGTGCAGCGTCACAATCCCGTTGCTGGAATTGACATCGATCCGCCGGGCTTTGATCTTGTCGTCGAGGAAGTACTTGGCCTGAATGCCAGAGGTGATCCTGGCGTCATCGGTGCGCGGCGTACTGTCTGCCACCGCACTTCCTGCCGTGGCGATCGCACCCGCGGTGACCGCATTCGCCGGGCGCGCCGGCGCAACAGGTGCTGCGACCATCACAGAGAGCTGATCGACGACCTGCGTCACGCCATTGGTGTTCTGGGCAATCGCCACCGCGAGCGAACGCATCGGCTCGTTCTGGACGCGTCCCTTCAGCGTCACCACACCATCGCGCGAGGACACGTCGATGTCGGTCGCCTTGATCTCACGATCGGCAACGAACTTCGACTGGATCTTCGTGGTGAGCCATGCGTCGGCGAGCTCATCGGCTGCCTTCGTTGCGGCCTTCCTCGTCTCGCCCTTGACCTCGGACGCGACGCCTTCGGCCGTCTTGCTCGCATCGGCCTGCGTTCCGACCCCGCGACAACCGGTCAGGGCGACGGCCATCGCCATCACGCCGTACAAGAGTTGAGGTGCTTTCATGGACTCCTCCGCCCCTCGGTCGTGCAAAATGAACGCCCGTGACCACACCACAGCCGTACAGGCTGGTCTCTGCCTTGCTGAACGAAAAGCCAGTGGAGATTCCTATGGCAGACCGTCTCTCGCGCGTAGATGAGCTCGATCCCAGCCGCGGTGAGCTCGACCAGCTCAATTTCGATCATCATCGCGAAGAACGTCATCGCCGGACGGGGACGTCCTGGACGAACTACGAGCAGAGCTCCAGCGACGACCGTTCGCGAGGCTTCTCGAGGGGAAGCCAGGAGTTCGGCCGCCAGGGACACAGCGGCGGGTACGGCGAGGCACGCCAGGGCGGGCGGGAGTGGCTCGGTACTGAAACGTGGCGGGTTCCCGGGCCGTTTGCAGGGCGTGGCCCCCGCGGCTACAAGCGATCCGACGATCGCATCCGCGAGGAGTTGAACGATCGGTTGACTGCGCACGGTTTCATCGACGCGACAGACATCGAGTGCAGCGTGCACAACGGCGAAGTGACGCTGAACGGATTCGTCGACAGCCCGGACTCGAAGCGCGCCGCCGAAATTGTGGCAGAGGGGATCCAGGGCGTGCTGCATGCCGTGCACAACCATCTCCGAATCCGTTCGGCCGAGAACGCGGAACGCGTCGGCGCTCCGAACGCTGTCCGACCCACCAATCGTCGATCTCGCGCCGGAACGTCCGCGCGTGCAACTGACGCCGGACGGTCGCGCAGGCGGACGAAGTAAGCGCGCGTCAATCGACGGGCGGCTGAATTACCATATCCGCGTGAGGCTGTTTCGCATCGGCGCGCTGTTCGTTGCGTTGATGATGTCCGCTGACGCCTTCGCGCAGGGGGCTCCGCGGACACCAGCGGGAGATGCCGGGCGCGCTGGATGGAGTGCCATCCGGGACGGCCGCAACGACGAGGCCGCCGCCGCCTTTGCGGCTGCGATCAAGACCGAGCCGCGCGATCCCTCGCTGTATCTGGGTGCGGGACTCGCGGCGCAGCTGCTCGGAGATATGAACAAGGCTCGCGAATCGCTGGAACAGGCGCTGACACTCGCGCCCAACTTCACCGCGGCGTCCCTGCTGCTCGGAGATCTGCTGTATCGCCAGAGCGACCTTCAGGGCGCGATCGCCATCTTTGAAGCGGCGGTAACGCACGCGCCGAACGACAGGACGCTCGCCGGGCGGCTTGCGCGCCTGCGGCAGGAGCCATCGCCGGAACGAGGCTTTTTCCAGTCGCAGAGCGCCCATTTCGTCGTGCTCTTCGAAGGGCCCGCGGACGACGAATTGGCGCGCCGCGCCGTGGAGCTGCTGGAGTCGGCGTACTGGCGCGTCGGCACGGCGCTCTATACGTTCCCGGAGGGCGTCATTACCGTCGTCCTCTACACCGAACAGCAGTTCCGCGACACCACGCGATCCCCGCCGTGGGCGGCCGCCGCGTACGACGGCCGGATCCGCATTCCGATGCGAGGCGCGCTCGACCAGGCGCCCGGCGAGCTCGAGCGTGTCCTCACCCACGAGCTGACGCACGTAATAATTCGTGCAATTGCACCGCGAGCCGTGCCGACATGGCTCAATGAAGGGCTCGCGGTGATGTTCGAGCCGGACGGTTCTCGGTGGGCGCAGAACACGCTCGAGGCGTCCAAAGCTCGTATCCCGCTCGACGACCTGGCGGACAGCTTCGACGCGCTATCGGGCAGCCAGGCGCGCACCGCATACGCCGAGAGCGCCGATGCCGCCCGCCGGCTGTTCGATCGGGTCGGCGGCGCCGGTGTCGTCGCGCTTCTTCAGGACATCGCGCGCGGCGTCCCGCTCGCGGAAGCGTTCGAGCGACGCCTGCTCACGCCGTACTCGACGTTTCCCGCGAGCCTCGACCCTGCCCGTTGACAGGTTCTGAGATAGAATCGTAGCCCGTTTACGCCGATCGGCGTTTTCCACGAGGCATACTTGGCAGTCCGTTTGTTCATTGGGAACCTCCCGTACGGCGCGTCCGAAGCGGATCTCCGCGCGCACTTCGCGACCGTCGCAGAGCCGTCCCACATCGTCATGCCGGTCGATCGCGAGACCGGACGTCCCCGCGGCTTCGCATTCGTTGAATTCGCCGAACGCGAGGTGGCGGAGCGAGTCATCGACAAGTTCAACGCGCAGCCGTTCATGGGCCGCAACCTCGCGGTCAGCGAAGCGCGCGCCCGTGAGGATCGCCCTCCGGGCTCGCGACCGCCGAGCTCCGGATTCGGCGGGCCCCGGCCAGGGGGGGGCGGCGGGTTCGGTGGTCCTCGTCCTGGAGGTTTCGGTGGGCCGAGGCCTGGCGGCGGCGGCTTTGGCGGCGGCGGCTTTGGCGGAGGCGGCTTTGGCGGCGGGGCACCGGGGGGGTCCGGCGGCCGCGATCGTTCCGCGAACTTCGGTCCGCCCGCGCCCCCCAAGCGGCTCCGCGGCGGCAAGAAAACCTCGCAGCAGGAACACAAGCCCAAGGGCCCGATCAAGGAGCGATCCGACGGCCGAATTTACGCCGTCGACGATCTGGAGGATGGCGAGACGCTGGATTTCGACGACATCGCCACGAAAGCCAAGGAAGACAAGGACGCGGCCGACGCCGCGGAGGCACTCGAGACAGACGCGAAGATCGATCAGGACGCGACCGACGACGACGAATAGCGCCGGTAGTTGAACCAATCGACCGCGTAGTTGACGATCAACTTCCGGAAGAGAAGGGCCCTCCCTTCTCCCGTAAAACGAACCGAGACCGGCAGCCACAGAGTTCCGTCGATCGGGTCCCGTCTCACCATCACGGTCGATCCCCCGCCCAGCCGCGCAAGCAGCCCGTAGCCGAACGAGATGTCGTCGATGGCGGTCGCCTCGACCCTCGAGACCTCCTGCGCTTCTTCATCGATCCAGATCAACCCCTTGAACGAGCGCGCAATCCGGCCCTCTCGGGTGCGTGGCTTCGCACCAGGTCGTGGTGTAAACGTGACGACGACCATCTGCCGGCCGTCGATGACGTCGCGATGATCGATCGCCAGCTCGATCGTCGACGCCACGTCATCGATCAGCAACCGGCCCCGGGGCATGCGGCGTTCGATCCGCTCAACAGACGCATTCGTGACCGGTTTTCCATCCCTCTCCGTGAGCCGCCGGTTGAAGCCGGAGCCGTCCGCCAAGGGCGTGACCTCGTACACGCGTGTTCCGCCGGTACCGAGTCGACCGAATGGATTGAAGTTCAGGTCAGTGCGGCGCTCGGTGTAGGCGAACTGTCTCTGAGTCTCCTGGGACCGGACGAGGTTCTGGCGCACGGCTTCGAAGAACGGCCGTTGGTCGGGAAGCGGCCGCACATCCTGGCCCTCGACCATCGCTCGCGCCACCCCGAGCCCAGTCGAGGGGTGCGCCGGCGCGCCCTGGAACAGCAGTGCCGTGGCGACGATGCGCGGCCAGGTCATACTTTCAGGAGGCGCTCTGCCGCGCGTTCGAGTGTGTCGTCGCGTTTCGCGAAGCAGAATCTGAGGATTGGGCCCGGGTCGACGCCGTACAAGAACGACGAGGGGGGGATTGACGCGACACCGTGTTCGGTCAGCAAGCGCATCGCGAAGTCGGCATCTCGCTCGGACGTGATCGCCGAGTAATCAGCCATTTGAAAGAACGTCCCCTGGCACGGCAACGGCCGAAAACGCGAGGCCGCGGTGAGCGACAGGAACAGGTCGCGCTTGCGCTGGTAAAACGCGCCGACGCTCCGGCACTCGGGGTCCTTCGTGATGAACTCCGCGTATGCGAGTTGAATGGCGCCATTGACCGCGAACGTGACCCATTGGTGGATGCTCTGAACTTCGGCGCTGAGCGCTCGGGGGGCCGCCGCCCAACCAACCTTCCATCCGGTCGTATGGAAGGTCTTGCCGAATGAGCCGATCACAACCGCCCGTTCGGCGATCGCGGGGTAACGCGACAGACTTTCATGGCGCGCGCCATCGAAGACGATGTGCTCGTACGCCTCGTCCGAGACGACCACCGCATCAGTCTGCTCGAGCACACGTGCCAGCTCGCGGATGTCCTCGCTGCCGAGAATCATGCCGGTCGGGTTGTGCGGTGAGTTGATCACGATGACCCGGGTGCGCGGCGTGATGACGCGGCGCACCATGTCCCAGTCGATGCGGTAGTCGGGAGGCCTGAGCGTGACAAAGACCGGCATCCCGCCGCTCAGTTGAATGGCCGGCACGTACGAGTCGTACGCCGGCTGAAACAGCAGGACTTCATCACCCGGATGGACCAGCGCCGTGAGCGTGGCAAACAGCGCCTCTGTCGCGCCCGACGTCACCGTGACTTCCGTGCCCGGGTCGTACCGCCGTCCGTATAGCCGCTCGATCTTGAAGGCGAGCGCCTCGCGCAGCGCGGGGACGCCGGGCATCGGGGCGTACTGGTTGTGCCCCTCGCGCATGTAGCGCGCGACGGTCTCGACCAGCTCTGGGGCGCAATCGAAGTCAGGGAAGCCCTGCGACAGGTTGATGGCGTTGTGCTCGAGGGCCAGCCTGGACATGGTGGCGAAGATGCTGACGCCTGTGCTCGGCAGCTTGGACCGAAGAGGAGTGCGGGAATTCAGCACGAGTTTACTGTACCAGTTGATGCGGCTTGAGCGACACGAGCGGGTACTTGAGGCGAAGTTCAACGACGCGATCGATGTAGCCCTCTTTCGGGATCTCGCCGCTTCGCAGCCGATCCCTCAGACGACGCAGCTCGTAGCGGTACAAGTCACTCAAAAACTCGTGCACAAGCTCCGGCGACGTCGTCGGTCGCGGCCGGATGCCATGCTTCTCGAGCTCTTCCAGGACCTTGCCCCAGTAGCGGTATTCCACGTCTCCGGTAGTGTCCTGCTTCAGCCGGACCGCGCGAAATAAAAACCCGCGAGCGCTTGAGCGCCCGCGGGCCTGAACCCTGATCCATGAACCCCGGATCCCGAATCTCGAATCTCGAATCCCGAATCCCGAATCCCGAATCCCGAATCCCGAATCCCGAATCCCGAATCCCGGTAGCCTCCGGCTTCAGCCGGACTAGTACCGGTAATGACCCGGCTTGTACGGACCGTTCTGCGGCACACCGATGTACTCGGACTGTTCCGGAGTGAGCCTGGTCAGCTTGACGCCCAGGTGATCGAGATGCAGCCGCGCGACTTCCTCGTCCAGCGTCTTCGGCAGCATCGTCACCGTCTTGCCGTATTTCTCGGCGTTGGCGTTCAGCTCGAGCTGCGCGAGGACCTGATTGGTGAATGACGCCGACATCACGAAGCTGGGATGACCGGTCGCGCAGCCGAGGTTGAGAAGCCGCCCTTCGGCCAGCACCATCACGCTGTGGCCGTCGGCGAAGCGCCATTCGTCGTACTGCGGTTTGATGTTGATCCGCTGGATCCCCTTCGCCTTCTTGAGCCCGGCCATGTCGATCTCGTTGTCGAAGTGGCCGATGTTGCCGACGATCGCCTTGTCCTTCATCCGCTGCATGTGATCGACGGTGATGATGTTCAGGTTTCCCGTCGCGGTGATGAAGATGTCGACGGTCTCGATGACGTCATCGAGCGTATTGACCTCGAAGCCCTCCATGGCGGCCTGCAGCGCGCAGATCGGATCGATCTCGGTCACGATCACGCGGCAGCCCTGGCCGCGCAGTGCCTGCGCGCAGCCCTTCCCCACTTCTCCGTACCCCAGCACGAGGGCCACTTTTCCGCCGAGCATGACGTCCGTCGCGCGCGCCAGACCGTCGGGAAGCGAGTGGCGGCAGCCGTAGATGTTGTCGAACTTGCTCTTGGTGACCGAGTCGTTGACGTTGATCGCCGGGAACAGCAGCGTGCCAGCCTCCATCATCTGATAGAGGCGATGGACGCCTGTCGTCGTCTCCTCACTGACGCCGCGAATGCCGGTGGCGAGCTTCGACCACCGCCCCGGGTTCGCCTTGAGCTCTCGCGAGATCGTTTGAAGGATGACGCCCCACTCCTCCGGATCCTTGTCCGGATTGAAGGCGGGCACCGCACCCGCCTTCTCGAACTCTGCGGCCTTGTGCACGAAGAGCGTCGCGTCGCCGCCATCATCGACGATCAGTGTCGGGCCGCCGCCGTCGGGCCACACGAGCGCCTCCACGGTGCACCACCAGTACTCGTCGAGCGACTCGCCCTTCCAGGCGAATACCGGAGTGCCCCTCGGCGCGTCAACGGTGCCACCGGTCTCGGGGCGACCGACGACGACCGCGGCGGCCGCGTGATCCTGCGTCGAGAAAATGTTGCATGACACCCAGCGGACATCGGCGCCCAGCTCGGTGAGCGTTTCGATCAGTACCGCAGTCTGGATCGTCATGTGGAGGCTGCCCATGATGCGGGCGCCCGCCAGCGGCCGCTTGCCGGCATGCCGCGATCGCAGCGCCATCAAGCCGGGCATCTCGTGCTCGGCGAGGCGGATCTCCTTGCGTCCCCAGTCGGCCAGCTTCAGATCGGCCACTTTGTACGGCGGCCGCGCCACCTTCTGCGCCATGTCGAACGCGTGCATCTTCTCGCTCAGAACAGTTGCCATTTCTCTCTCCTGTGGGAATCGGGAATCCGGGATCGGGGATCCAGGATCCGGGCTCACTTCCTAATTACTTCGCACTTCGAACTTCACACTTCGAACTTGCGTGCCACTAGGCGCGCGTCGCTATCGCGGCGAACAATGCGGGGCCCTTTGCGTCCGAATCGACGGGCAGCGGCCGCACCCGCGCATCCTCGAATCCTGCTGCGGTCAGAAGCTTCGCGACCTGCTTCTCTGAAAACCCGAGCCACACGTGGCCCATCTGCTGCTGATATTCCTCGTGATGATGCGGCAGCATGTCGACGACAAGTACCCTCGCGCCCGGCCGGCAGACGCGCGCAACCTCGGCGAGTGTCCGCGCGGGGTCGGGCGAGTAGTGCAGCACCAGCGACAGGAACGCCGCATCGAGCTCGCGGTCCTTGATGGGCAGCGCCTCGAGCTCGCCCTGACGGACGTCAACATTGGGTTGATCGGCGAATCGCTTACGCGCGGCATCGAGCATGTCAATCGAGGCATCCACGGCGATGACGCGGCGGACGTGCGGCGCCACCGTCGCCGCGAGCTGCCCCGTGCCACACCCGAGATCGCCGACGGTGAGCGTGGGATCGATCAAGCCAAGTACCGCCCAGAAGTAGAACGTGTCGCCGAAGAGATCCTCGCGAAGGCGGTCCCACTTCCCCGCCGCGGTGGCGAAGAATTCCTGTGACTTGACGCGGCGGCGATCGAGCACGCCGCGGAGCCGCCGCTCGTCGTGCGCGGCCGCGGTCGTTGATGCAACTTGTTCCCGAATGAGCGGCCAGAGCCGGCTGGCCGCCGAGTCGAGGTCATCGAGCGGCATCGTATAGAAGCGGCTCGTCGCGTCGCGCCGCGACGCGACCCAACCGTCGTCCCCCAGCGTCTTGAGGTGACGACTGACGCTGGACTGAGGCATCTGCAGCACGGAGCAGAGCTCGGAGACCGTCAGCTCGTGTTTTTCGAGCATGAGCAGCATGCGGCAGCGCGTCGTATCCGACAGCGCCGACATGTGCTCGAGGATGGCCACCATATATCCGTTAATCCGGATACATGGTATCACACATTCCGTACCGGGGTCAGACCCTCGCACGAGCCATCACCAGGGTCTGACCCTCGCACGGGCCATCACCGGGGTCTGACCCCGCTAGAAGCGGTGTGTATACAACGCTTTAGAGGATGCGCGGCGATCGAGGGAGGCGAACCGGCGTTGCAGCGGATCGTCGAGCCAGTTGTGCACGTAGACGAAGTACAGATCGCTCCCTGGCCTCACGATCCAGCGAAATCGCGACTGCCAGCCGAGTACCGCGCTTTGGCTGTCGAACTGAACGTTGTTGACCCACGAGATGAACGGCGTGAACTGCAGCTCTGAGATCCCGCGATACAAGCGTGTGTAGAAGCGCCCTTCCGCGAGCGACACGCGATTCCATTCGTTCGCCAGCGTGAACATCACACCGGGACGAGCTCGAATGTTCACCCGCAGCTCGGTCCGCAAACGGTCGCCGGAATAGAAGCTGCCCCATTCGACTTGCGGCTCGATCGCGATCAGGCGACGGCCTGCCGTTTGCGCCTCCACGGTGTAGCGCGTGAACGAATATTCGTTCCCGACCGGCAGCGTAATCCCGTCGGCGATCTCGAAATCTTCGTCCAGGCGCTCGTACGTCGGCGTCACGCCCACCTTGAACGAGTCCTGCGAGTGCGTCTCGATCTCCAGCAGTGTCACGTCAAGTTCACGCGTCTGCGTCCGGTTGGTGATCGGATCGACGAAGAGATCGTACTCTCCCTCGAAGTTGAAGTTCCGGATCCACGGATGCTGCCGGGGGCGCGGAGAGAACGACACCCGCGGGTCGTATTCGCGGAACCCGACGCGTCGCGTGAAGCCGACGGCGGCGTCGTAGTTCTCCTGCACTTCGCGGAATTCCATCTGTGCGCTGAACGGATCGTTCGGGTATTCGAGCTGCAGGCCAATTGCCGCGTCGCGTCCCGGTCGCCCTGGATTGGGGGTCTTGAGAAAGAACCCGTTGAAGTCCAGGTTGTCGGAGCCCAGAAAGCTCGAGGTGGCGAGCTGGAAGTCGAGCCCGGCGGTGTGACGATCGTCGACGGACGCCCCGCGCGTGGCCCGGCGCGTGTAGATAGCGCCAACCGACGATTGCCGCAGGAGTCGACGCTTCAGGCGCATGACCGTGAAGTCTTCGCCGAAGGCGGGGCCGTCTTCGCGCGTCTGGACTTGCAACACGCCGACGTCGAACGCACCCGCCTGGCCGGTCAGCTTTCCGCCAAAGTTGATTGCCTGCGGTTCGTTCCGCTCGTTCAGACCGATGCGGCGGCTGAAGAACGGCGTCAGGTCGATGTCGCCGCCGCCACCACCACCACCACCGCCGTCGGCAAAATTGAAAAAGAGCGAGCCGTCGAGAAAGAAGTCCCGCTTTTCAGGGAAGAACAACGAGAACCGCGTGAGATTGGTCTGCCGCTGGTCGACCTCCGCCTGCGCGAAGTCGGTGTTGACCGTCAGGTTGGCGCGCAATCCCGGCGTGACGTTGTAGAACAGGTCCGCGCCCACGCCGGCGTCGTTGGTCGTTCCTTTGTTGGCGCGTCCCGGTGTCGCCTGCGACGTGGCAACCAGGTACGGCTTGATGTCCAGGCCGTGCCCTTGGGTCACGTCTCGAATGCCAGTCACGTGACCGGCGTTCGACATCCTCCGAAGACCCTGATTGCGGGCCCATCCCATCCAGAGGCTCTCTTCATTCTTGCGCCGCACCGTGCGCTGGAAGTTGATGCCCCACGTGTCGCTGCCCGGATTGAAATTCAGCGTGCGGAACGGAATCGCGATCTCGAGGGTCCACCCCACGTCACTGCGTCGGGCGCGCGCGTTCCAGATGCCGTCCCACTGTCGGTTGTTGGCGTTCGCCGATCCCTGGAGCGCGTCGGCCATCAGCCCCGACGGATTCATCTCGAAGAAGTAACCGGTGCGGCCGTCCAGAAACGTGTCGATCGTCCACTGGAAGCGATCGTCGGAACCGAGACCGCCGTCACGTCCACGCTGAAAGCCGAGCCACTCGTCCGGCTCGGAGTCGAAACAGATCACGCCCATGTACAGCGTATCTTTGTCGTACACGATCCGGACCTCGGTCGGCTCGGTCGCAGGTTGTCCGTTGTCGGGATCCTGTTGACGAAAGTCCGAGGCCGGCACGGCGCGTTTCCACGCGGGCTCGTCGAGGATGCCGTCGAGCTTTATCAGCTCTTCGACCTGGAGACCGAGCGCCATCATGGTGCGCGGCTGCGAGACGCTGCCCCCCTGCGCCGCGAGGGACGAGGGTATTTGCGCGGCTGCCGGGTCGGACTGCGCGCGCGCGCCGGTCGACACGCACACACACAGCAGCCACACAAGGCTCGATCGGGACATCATTCTAGTGATTTACGGTCCAGGCTCGAGGAACGTTTACCTACAGTTCCTTTTCGAGGCGTGCCACCAGTGCGTCGAGCTCTGTGGCAACGGCGCTGACGGTATCCGGTTGGCTCAGGTCGACGCCAGCCCGCGCGAGGAGATTCATCGGGTAGTCGGAACCGCCCGCCCGCAGGAGATCGAGGTATCGCTTCACCCCGTCCTCTCGTTCCGCGGGAGTCTTCGATCGGACGCCTTGCATCAGCCGGGCTGTCGACGCGAAGCACGTCGCGTACTGATAGACGTAGTACGGCGTGCTGAAGAAGTGCGGAATCCGCGCCCAGGTCACCCGCGACACCTCTTCCTTGTCGATAACGTCGCCATAGTAGGCATCCAGCAACGCCGCGTAGATCGTGTTGAGCGCCTCGGCCGTCACCGGCAGATCCTGTTCGACCAGCCGGTGCGCCTGCAGCTCGAAGTCGGCAAACATGACCTGCGTATAGAACGTGCTCGCAATGCTGTCGATCGCGTGCTGCAGCAGGACGACGCGCTCGTTACGGTTCCTGGCACGCTCCAGCATCAAGTCGAGAAACAGCGCCTCGTTCAGCGTGGAGGGCACCTCCGCCACGAAGATCGTGTAGCCGGCGTACACGAACGGCTGGGACTGATGCGACAGGAGCGTGTGCATCGAGTGGCCCATCTCGTGCGCCAGCGTGAAGACCGCGTCGAGGGTCTCGTTGTAGTTGAGCAGCATGTACGGATGCGCGCCGTACACAGGGGCCGAGTACGCGCCGCTCCGCTTGCCGCTGTTCTCGAAGACGTCGATCCAGCGGCCGTCGAACGCCCGCCGCACGTTCTGCTGGTACTCGCGGCCGAGTGGCGCCACCGAATCGACAATCCACGCGCCCACGTCGTCGTACGGATACCGCGCCGTATGTTCGACGAGCGGCACGAACACGTCGAACAGCCGATATGTTGGCCCGCCGAGCACGCGGCGCCGCAACCGATGATACCGGCGCAGCGGCTCGGCGCCCTGCTTCGTCACCTCGATCAGGTTTTCAACGACCGACGTGGGAATGTTATTACCGTGGAGCGCCGCGTCCAGCGTGGTCTTGTATCCGCGCGCGCGCGCGTGGAACCAGTCGCGCTGCAGCACGCCGTTGTAGAGCGCGGCGTAGGTGTTCTGGCTGTCGGCGAACGTCTGATGAAACGCCCGATACGCGGCGGCGCGGTCCTCCTGGTTGGGATTCGTTTCGAGCAGAGCACGGTACTGGCCATAGGTGAGCGTGATCGTGTTCCCGTTCGACAGCGTCAGCGACGAAAACTTCACGTCGGCGGTCGTCAACGCCGAATAACTGTCGTACGGCACGCTGTTGAAGCGTCCCGCGTACGACATCAGGCGCTCGCCCTGTTCGTCGAGCACGTGCTGCTGCTCGTGGAACAGACTCTCGATCGCAAAGCGATACATCGCAAGATCCGAGTTCGCCGCAAGCCAGCCGCGGACGGTCTCGAGCGGAATCGCCAGCAACTCGGGGTTGAACCAGGAGCTCGCCTGCTGCTGGCGGGCGAACAGGATCTGTACCTGCTGGCGCCGCGCGTTGATGTCGTTGTTCCGCTGATCTTCGTCGTACTGGAGCGACGCGAAGTACCAGACCCGATAGCTCAGCTCGCCCATCTGGTCCATCGCCTTGAACGCTGCGAGGAGCCGGTCCGGCCCCTGCGCCAGCGTGCCTTGGAAAGCGGTGAACGCTGCGATGGCGTCGTCGAGCCGTTTGTAGCCGGTCGACCAGTCGTCCCATGTGGCGCAGATCGACGTCAGGTCCCATTTGTAGCGGTCAGGAACCGCGTCGCGTGTCGGAAGGGAGCCAGGTTCAGGACGGAACGTATCGAGCGTCGGCATCCGACGATCTTAGCGTGAGTGCGCGAGCAGCAAACTCTTCAGCGCCACGTAATCGACCGGGAGCCGCTCGCTGTGACGCGGCCGGGTAATGGCCTCTGCCAGCACCGGCGGCAGCGGAATCACTTCGCCGATCGCCGGTTCGACGACCTCTTGAAACTTTGCCGGGTGCGCCGTCGCCAGGAACACGCCGGGCGCACGCCGATCGCCGGCCGACAGCGTCCGTTGCAGCCCGAGCCAGGCGATGGCGGCGTGCGGATCCAGGAGGTATCCGTGCCGGCGGTAGACCGTCCCAATCTCCGCAACGACCGTCGCATCGTCAAACGCGGCGCCGACGATGTCGCAGCGCAGCGCTTCGAAGTTATCGCCGTACATCGCGCGCATCCGCTCGAAATTGCTCGGGGCGCCCACATCCATGGCGTTGGCGACCGTCTTCACCGACGCTCTGGGCCTGTACTCCCCCGATGCGAGATATTGCGGCACAACATCGTTGGCGTTGGTGGCGGCGACGAAGCGCTCGACAGGGAGACCGATCCGCTTCGCGATCAGACCAGCCGTCAGATTCCCGAAATTGCCGCTCGGCACTGAAACCGTCGGCCTCTCCATCCCCGCCAGCACGAAATAATAGAAAACCTGCGGCAGTAGCCGTCCCAGGTTGATGGAGTTCGCCGGCGTCAGCCACACGTGCGTTCGCAAATCGTCATCCGCAAACGCCTCCTTGACGAGCCGCTGACAGTCATCAAAGGTGCCGTGGACGGCCACGGCAATGATGTTGTCGCCAAGCGAAGCCATCTGCGCTTCCTGGACGTCGGTTACCTTCCCCTCGGGGTAGAGAACGACGACACGCGTGTCGGGAACGCCGTGGAACGCCTGCGCCACCGCACTGCCCGTATCTCCTGACGTGGCCACGAGAATCGTCAGCGGCGTTCCATCCGTGAAGTGATGCAGCAGCCGCGCCTGCACCCGCGCGCCGACGTCCTTGAAGGCCATCGTCGGGCCGTGAAACAGCTCGAGCGCCCAGACGTTGTCTGTGACCTGGACCAGGGGAATCGGGAAATCAAGGGCGTCCCGGACCAGCGCGCTCAGGTCTGACGCGGAGATTTCGTCCCGCAACAGGTGTGCGCCGACGATGGAACCGATGTCGACGATGTTCCCGTTGGCGGCGCGGATTGCGTCCAATTGCGAGGGAGAAAGCGGTTCGAGCCGCTCGGGCATGTACAACCCGCCGTCGGGCGCGGTACCGGCAAACAGCGCATCAATGAACGGCACCGCGGGCGAGGCGCCGCGGCTGCTGATCCACTTCATGCCGTCACCGGGTCGGGCCGAATGGGCACGGGCTTGCCGTCGGCGTCCACGGCCACGAGGATCACCTCCGCCTCGGTGACTTTGACCCGTTCACCTCGTTCGACGCCCCGTTTGGCCGCATCCCACCCCCATCGCTCGGCCTCCACCTCGACGCGGATGGTGACCGACGTCCGGCCGATGCGAACCGTCGAGGCATAGAAGCTCACGAGGTCGCCGGTGAATACCGGATGGTGGAATTCGACCTCGCGCATCGCCTTCGTGACGAACAGGTGAGGCGCGACCTTGAACGCCTCCACGCCCGAGGCGAGGTCGATGTTCGAGAGGATGACGCCGCCGAAGATCGTGCCGTGCGCGTTGGTGTCCTTCGGCATCATGACGACCTTGATCGCCGGCACGCGCTCGCTCATCTCGTCAGCATATGTGTGGACGCGGTCGCCCTCCAAGAAATTTACACGCGAGCCGCGATCAGCGCGATCAGATTGGTGGGAAAGCGTTTATCATGATGCGCACATGAGCACGATGACGAACGGACGGCCCACGGCGCCCCCGCTGGCCGCGAGCACCTCGTCGATTACCGCGTGGAGCGTTCACGACGCGAGCGAGCTCTACGAGGTTCCTCGCTGGGGCAACGGCTACTTTTCCGTGAACGGGGAAGGTCACGTCCAGGTCCATCCGACCAAGGACCCGGCACGCGCCATCGACATGAAGGAGCTGATCGATCGCCTGCAGTTGCGCGGCATCAGCCTCCCGGTGCTCGTGCGCTTTACCGACATCCTGAAGCATCGCCTGGGCGAAATCCACTCAGCGTTCCAGGGCGCCATCACGCAGCACCAGTACCAGGGCGGCTACAGCTGCGTCTACCCGATCAAGGTGAACCAGCAGCGGCAGGTCGTCGAAGAGGTGCTCGATTTCGGCCGACCGTATGGCTTCGGTCTCGAGGCAGGCTCCAAGCCGGAGTTGCTCGCCGTCGTCGCGCTGGCGGACAACGTCACGCCGATCATCTGCAACGGCTTCAAGGACGCCGAATTCATCGAAACCGCGATGTATGCCCTCAAGATCGGCCGCAACATCATTCCGGTCGTCGAGAAGTACACCGAGCTGGGGCTGATTCTCGAAGCCGCGGAGAAGCTTGGCGTCCGGCCGCAGATCGGGATGCGCGTGAAACTCGCGTCGCGCGGAAGCGGACGCTGGCAGTCGTCAGGGGGGTTCCGCTCGAAGTTCGGCCTGACCGTCAGCGAAATTATTCGAGGGCTCGAGGAACTCAAGTCGCGGGACATGCAGGACTGCCTCAAGCTGCTGCATTTCCATCTTGGCAGCCAGATCACGAACATCCGGATCGTCAAAGGCGCGCTGAACGAAGCGGCTCGCTGCTACACCGAGCTGGCGAAGCTTGGCGCCGGCCTCCAGTACCTCGACGTCGGCGGCGGCCTTGGCGTCGACTACGACGGATCGCAGACGAACTTCGAGTCGAGCATGAACTATACGCTCCAGGAGTACGCCAACGACGTCGTCTACCACATTCAGACCGTGTGCGACGAGGCGGGCGTGGCGCATCCGACGATCGTGTCGGAGAGCGGACGTGCCGTCGTCGCGTACCACAGCGTGCTCGTGTTCAACGTCCTCGGTGTGTCGGGTTTCGGCGACGAGAAGATCCCGTCGGTTGCGAACCCGGACTGGGAGCAGCCGCTCGCGGACCTGATCGAGACCTATAACAACGTCACCGCGCGGAACGCGCTCGAGGCATTTCACGACGCGCAGCAGGCCCTCGACATGGCGCTCAGCCTCTTCAACGGCGGTTACCTGCCGCTCGATCAGCGCAGCATGGCGGAGAACCTGTTCTGGGCGATTTGCACCAGGCTCCAGAGGATCGTGCAGACGATGGCCGAAGTGCCGGAAGATCTGCAGAACCTCGACGAGCAGCTCTCGGATACCTACTTCTGCAACTTCTCGCTTTTCCAGTCGATTCCCGACAGCTGGGCGATCAAGCAGTTGTTCCCGGTGATGCCGATCCATCGCCTGAACGAAAAGCCGCTGAACCACGCCGTGCTCGGTGACATCACCTGCGACTCGGATGGCAAGCTCGATCGCTTCGTCGACCGGCGCGATGTCAAGAAAACGCTACCGCTCCACACGCTCAATGCGGACGACTACTATCTCGGGGTCTTCCTCGTTGGTGCGTACCAGGAGATCCTGGGCGACCTCCACAACCTGTTCGGCGACACCCATGCCGTGCATGTCTCGCTCGACGAGCACGGCCACGCGCGTCTCGACACGCTGATCAAGGGCGACACCGTGCGCGAGGTGCTGGATTACGTGGAGTTCGATGCGGACACGCTGCTGTCAAAGCTCCGGACGGATGTGGAGACAGCCGTGCGCGCTGGGAAGCTCGATTACGAAGGCGCGGGGCGGCTCCTTCGGTTCTACGAAGACGGGCTGCACGGCTATACGTACCTGGAAGGCTAGGAAATCAACTTCCAATACCCAACTTCCAACTCCCAAGGAGAACGTCCGTACGCGGACGTCTTGGGTGTTGGGAATTGGAGGTTGGGAGTTTTCTCGTAGGGGCCGGCTTTAGCCGGCCCTTTCTGTTTAGGACGCCTTGCGTCTCGAGTCGTAGAACTTCCGGCACGCGCGCTGGAATTGCTCATTCAGCGGAGCGGCCACCTCCGGCGGCACCGGTCCGAGCCGCATCCACTGCGCCTGTGCGCTGCGGACTTCCTGCTCGGCGTTTCGCCACCGGATGGCTTCGTTCTCTTCAGCCGCGCGCCCACCGGCAATTGTGTTCGCGGCGAGGCGCTCACGCCATTTTTCGGCAAGGAGCTCGGTTGGTGAGAGCTGTTTCGCCTGCGCGCGCTCCTGCGCCGTCGGCACGAGCTCTTCGACCTTCGAGAGCAGCTTCTCCATCCGCTTGCGCGTCGTTTCGGGGTCGAGATCGGTTCCGCCAAACGCGGAGGGCCAGGTGCCCACGAGCCGGCCGACCGCCTGGAAGTAACGGGCGGCAAGGTCCTGCTGCACCTGCCGCGGCACCTCAGGCGCCTGCTGCCACTTGGTGCGGGCTTCCTGCACGGTGCCGTAGAGATTCGGGGGTGCCTCGCCCGGCGCGTCGCCGTTGTGCGGCAGCAGGGCTTCCAGCTCGCGGATGATCGTGTCGCGCGCAGCGGCCTTCTGCTGCAGCTCCAACTGGTCGCGATGCTTGTAACGATCGAAGAAGCGATCGCAGGAGCCGCGGAATCGCTGCCATACGGCGTCGGACTTCGATTTCCTCACCGGCCCGACCGTCTTCCACTCGGCTTGCAAGCGCTTGACCTGCGTCGCCGTGCTGTCCCACTCGGTCGACTCGGCGAGGGCCTCGGCTTTCTGGCACAGCTCTTCCTTCTTCGCGAGGTTCGCGGCCCACTCTTCCTTGCGATGCTTCAGATCTTCCTGGCGCCGGGTAAAGAACCGATCGCATGCGGCGCGGAACCGCTCCCAGACGGCCTTCTCGTGGCCGCGGCTGACCGGTCCGATTGTTTTCCACTCCGCCTGCAGTTTCTGGATCTCGGCGGCCGTCCGGACCCAGTCGGATGAATCTGCCATCGAAGCGGCGCGCTCACAGAGCGCCTGTTTCTTGACGAGGTTCGCGGCACGTTCTTCGTTCTGCGCGGCCATCTGAACCGACGTGCGCGCGAAGACGCCGTCCTGCGCCGTCTTGAAGCGGCGCCACATCGCCTCACCCTGCGCCCGCGGCGCCAGCGCGACCTGCTTCCAGCGCCCCTGCAGCTCGCGCATCCGCCGGCTCGCCACGTCGAGGTTCTCTTCGGACTTGAGCGCTTCCATCTCCTTGCAGAGCGCCTCCTGCACGGTGAGATTCGCCCAGCGCTGCCACTCGTCGGCGTCGCGCAGCTCCTGCACGCGCGGCGCGATTTTCAGCCGCGACGCCTCGAGCCGGCCCTGAATGTCCTGTCGATCCTTCTTCGACGGCAGCGGTGCGCGATCGTCGATGGCGGATCGGATTTCGCGCAGCGCGCGATCGCCCGCCTTGAGCGACATCTGTTCGCCGCCCGCGAGCGTCTCGACCTGCCGTACGATCTGCTGCAACCGCTTCAGGTTGTCCTGTTCCACCTTCGCGCGACGCTGCTGATGCTCGTGTTCCTTTTCCTCGATGGTCGCGACCGATTTCTCGAGGCGCTCCGCGGCGTCCGGGTTGGCGGAGGCGTGCTCCCGCAGCACGTCCGCGTCGCGCCGGAGGCCACGCCACCGCGCGACAATTTCCTCCAACGGCTGGTCCGAGGCGATCAGCTGCTCGAGCTCCGTGGCCAGCGTTTCCAGGCGCCCCGCGGCCGCCCGGGCAAGCACCCGGCGGCGCTCGCGATCCTCGTACGCGCGGCACCCATCCTGGAACCGGCGGTTGAGCGACGCGGCATACTCCGACGGCATCGGTGGAAGGCCGTCCCACTGCACTTTGAGCTCGGCGATGCGATCGTTGGCGTTATCGCCAGAGAGGTTTTCGATCTGCTGACAGATCGCCACGCGATCCGCCTGTTCGCGCGCCAGCGCTTCGGCGCGCTCCTGTTCCGCCGCGCGCTCCCGCTGCCGCTCGGCGATCGCCTCGCGTACCGCGTCAGACGCCGCCTCGAACTGCTGCGCGACGCCTGAATCGACCACGACGTCCGCCTGGAATTCGGCCCAGGCCAGGCGGGTTTCCGCGAACCTGGCGGCGGCCTCTGCCGGATCAGGGACGGTGACGATCGATTCGGCCTGCTGCAGGAGCTCCATGGCCCGCCGGCGATCCTCAGCGGTCATCGGCGCCGATCCTTCGCGCGCCGGTTCCGCCGGCTCCTCGATGGCGCGAAGCTTCGTGCGCGCCCGCCGCGCGGCGACCTTGTTGCGCGCCCGCAGCGCAATCGCGGCAAGTTGTTCGGGGCCGTTGATGCGTTCGAGCGCGGCCACCGCCACATCCGTATGCTCGGCTTTCAGCGCCACGTTGAGCAGCTCCTCGGCGTCGGCAATCCGCGCCAGGGCGCGCAGCCGAGTCTCGTTGTCCTGCGCGTGACGGCTCACCGAGCCAAGCGCCTTCTGATCCTCGAGCAGGTCGACGATGGCCGCGCGCACGCCGGCGCTGGTGCTGGCGCGGGCGACGACCACGACTTCCCTCGTCCGTCCGAGCGCAAGGAGCTGGCGCACCGCGTCGGTGGCGCTCGACACGTCGTCCGCCTCGGCGGCGAGTCCGGCGAGGCCGCGGATCGCTTCGTTGCGAACGTCCTCGTCGGGATCCGTCCGCGCTACATCGGCGAGCACGCTGATGTCGTCGATCCGCGTGACCGCCGCGCGGCGGACGCGCGCATCGGGGTCCTCCCGCGCGAGCGCGCGCAGTGCGTCGCCTTCGTCCGGCCCGAGGTCATAGACAGCTGCCGAACGCACGGAGGGATCCGTGTGCTTCCAGCGAGGCGTTGGACGGAGCTTTTCGAGAATGCCCATTCGCTTCTGACCGCCGCGTAATCACGACCAGGTTTCTCGCCTGATCGCTTGGTCTACACTGTTTGAAGTGCGGCCCGGTGGCTACCGAAGCCGCGACTCCATCCGGAACTTTGGATTCGATCCAGAACCCCGGAGTCCACGTCGTTTACGTTCGCCGCCGCATTCCGTAACTGTTTACATGTACCGTCGTACTGGCTTCGCGACTCTTCCGCTGCATCCGGGTCGTGCGCCTGCGTGGCTTTTCACCCGCATGACGCGGCTCGCGCGCGAAATTGCCACACACATCGTCGCGGATCGCGGTGCCGAAGAGCTGTTACGCAGACTGTCCGATCCGTTCTGGTTCCAAGCATTTGGCTGCGTCCTCGGCTTCGACTGGCACTCGAGCGGCGTGACGACCACCGTCACGGGCGCGCTCAAGGAAGGCCTTCGCGGCGTCGAACACGAACTGGGTATCTACTCCCAGGGGGGTAAGGGTGCTACTTCACGCAAAACCCCCGTGGAAATCCGCGCCCGATGCGATCGTCTGACCCTCGACCCCGAGCCCCTCATTTACGCAAGTCGCATGGCGGCCAAGGTCGACAGTGCAGCAGTGCAGGATGGGTACCAGCTTTATCACCATGCCTTCTTTTTTTCCGGTTCCGGGCAATGGTGCGTGGTCCAGCAAGGGATGAGCGACCAGACGCGAACCGCGCGGCGCTATCACTGGCTGTCAGAATCGGTGAGGAGCTTCGTAAACGAGCCGCACGAAGCAATCTGCTCGGACGTCCGCGCGCCGACCTTGAACCTCGTTGCCGCGGAGCATGAGCCGATACGGACCGCCTCGGTGGAACTGGTTACGGCGTCGCCAGATCGCGTAATAGAAGTCGTAAGTCGCTGCGTGGACGACCTTCCTCTCTTTCCGTTCGAGGAGACGGCGGCGCCGCCGGTTCCGACGTCGCCGACGCTCAACATGCCGGCTCGCCACGGCCTGCAGCTGCGGGATTTCGATCCGCGGCGCCTTCGTTCAGTGCTGCTCAGCACGTACGAACGGGCACCGAAGGATTTCGAGACGCTGCTCGGTCTTGAAGGCGTAGGCGGGCGGACGCTACGCGCGCTTGCACTCGTATCCGAAGTGATTTACGGGACGCCAGCGAGCACTCGCGATCCCGCGCGGTTTGCGTTCGCGCACGGCGGCAAGGACGGGACACCGTTCCCGGTCGATCGCGCCAGCTACGACAGGACGATCGACACGCTGCATCGCGCAATGGCACATGCCCGCGTGGATCGGTCGGACAAGGTTGATGCGCTCAAGCGGTTGTCGGCGTTCGCGAAATCAACCGAGCCGGCAGCGACCGACGTCCGCTGAGACGGAACACCGAGGCACCGAGACACCGAGGCAAGAAAACGGGCCGGCGACCATTCGCCGGCCCGAACCCTCTGAACCCTCTGAACCTGCTGACTTACTTCACGAACAGCATTTCCCGATAGGTCGGGAGCGGCCACAGTTCGTGCGGGGTGAGCACTTCGATCTCGTCGCCGATGACGCGAAGCCTGGCCATCGCGGGCACGATCTTGTCGCGCATGTACTTCGCGTGCTTCTCGGCGGACGTCGCGCTGTGATGCTCGAGGAGATCGCACAGCGCGTCGGACTGCGCCTTGAACTTGTCGACCAGCTTCGTGTACTTCCCGAGCAGCTTCTTGGCCTGCACGCTCGAGCCCCCGGCCGACTTCACCGCGGTCACGCTCTGCCCAATCCGCTTCTGGTACTCGAGCGCTGCTGGAAGGATGTAGCGGTTCGCCATGAGGACCATCAACTGCCCCTCGACATTGATGGTCTTGTTGTAGTTCTCGAGGAAGACCTCGTAACGGGCGTGAACCTCACGGTCGTTGAGGATCTTGTACTTATCGAGCAACTTCATCGCCTCGGGGGCGATCATCTGCGGCAGCGCATCAACGGTGTTCTTCAGGTTGAGGAGGCCGCGCTTGGCGGCATCCTTCTCCCACGCCGCCGAGTAGTTGTTGCCGTTGAAGACGATCCGTTTATGTTGCTTGATCATCTTGGTCAGCAGCTTGGCGACCGCCTTGTTCAGATCCTCGCCCTTGGCGCCTTCCAGCTCGGTCGCGATCGAATCGAGTGCGTCGGCCATCGCCGCGTTCAGCATCGTGTTCGGGAAGGCGATGTTCTGCCCCGACGACACGGCGCGGAACTCGAACTTGTTGCCGGTGAAGGCAAACGGGCTCGTGCGGTTCCGGTCGCCCGCGTCGCGCGGAAGCTTGGGAAGGACGCTGACGCCGATGTCGAGCGTGCCGCCCTGCTTGGTCGACTTCGCGCTGCCCTTCTCGAGCTGCTCGAAGATATCTGTGAGCTGGTCGCCCAGGAACACCGACAGGATGGCCGGCGGCGCCTCGTTCGCGCCCAGGCGATGGTCGTTGCCCGCGCTCGCGATGCTGGCACGGAGCACACCTTGCCACTTGTCGACCGCCTTGAGCACCGCCACGCAGAACACGAGGAACTGCATGTTGTCGTGCGGCGTGTCGCCGGGGCTGAGCAGGTTGTTGCCGAACTCGTCGGAGAGCGACCAGTTGACATGCTTGCCGGAGCCGTTGATCCCCGCGAACGGCTTCTCGTGCAGCAGGCACGCCAGGCCGTATCTCGGCGCAATCCTCTTCAGGATCTCCATCGTCATCATCTGGTGATCAGCGGCGACGTTCGCGTTTTCGAACACCGGGGCGATCTCGTACTGGCTCGGCGCGACCTCGTTGTGGCGCGTCTTCACCGGTACGCCCACCTTGTAGAGTTCCAGCTCCGCTTCGGCCATGCACGCGAGCACGCGCTCCGGAATAGCGCCGAAGTACTGATCCTCCATCTCCTGTCCCTTCGGCGGCGTGGCGCCGAAGAGCGTCCGGCCGGCGTTGATCAGATCGGGACGGGCGAAATAAAAATTGCGATCGATGAGGAAGTATTCCTGCTCGGGACCGCACGTCGCGAACACGCGCTCCGCCGTGGAACCAAACAGCTTCAGCACCCGCACCGCCTGTGTCGAGACTGCCTGCATCGAGCGCAGGAGCGGCGTCTTCTTGTCGAGCGCTTCACCAGTCCAGCTGACGAACGCAGTCGGGATCACCAGCGTGACGCTGTTGCCGTTGACGTGCAGCCACGGCGGGCTTGTCGGATCCCAGGCCGTGTAACCGCGCGCCTCGAAGGTGGAGCGCATCCCCCCGGACGGAAAGCTCGACGCATCCGGCTCGCCCTTGATCAGTTCCTTTCCGCGGAACTCCGCGATCGCGGTGCCGTCGGCTGCGGGCGTCAGAAAGGAATCGTGCTTCTCGGCGGTGATGCCCGTCAACGGCTGGAACCAGTGGGTGTAATGCGTCGCACCATGCTCAACCGCCCAGTCTTTCAACGCGGTCGCGATGGCATCACCGGTCGACAGGTCGAGCGGCTCGCCGCGCGTGATCGTGGCTCGCAGCGCGTTATAGGCGGGCTTCGGCAGGCGCGCCTTCTGCTCTTTATCATTGAACACCAGACTACCGAATGCTTCGGCGGTCTTCGACGGCGACGTCGACGCGCGACCTTCGTTGAGCGACCACTCTCGGATGCTTCTGGCGGCTTCGGCTAACGCTGCAGATCCCATGGCTATGGTTCGTCCTTTCTTCCGCGTATCAGTTGAATGATGGAGTGCCCGACGCGACGGCCTCTGGCGAGACGTGCACGTGGACTGACCGGGGTAGGGCGATTATGCACGACGCATGAAACGCCCGCAATGGCTTGCACCGGACAAATATGTCGTTGATACAAAAATCTCCTACGTGATCGTCGTAACGGCTTCATCTTGCCCCTTCCGCGTTATGCTCCGGCGACGTTTCGCAAGAAATTCTTTTTGTCACATGTGCGCGTGCCCGTGCTCACAGTGAGTCGCGTCCGAAGGATTGAGAGGTGTATCGATGACGCCGGACGATTTCTTCAGCTTCGCCAAGAAACACAACGCCGGGATGGTCGACCTCAAGTTCGTCGACATGCTCGGTTCATGGCAACACTGTTCTTTCCCGATCGATCACCTGGACAACGACACGTTCAAGGACGGTCTCGGATTCGACGGATCATCGATCCGCGGGTGGATGGGCATCCACGAATCGGACATGCTGGCCGTGCCGGACGCCGACACCACCCGTCTCGACCCGTTCTTTGAGAAGCCGACCATCAGCGTCATCGCCAACATCGTCGATCCCGTGAGCGGCAACGAGTTCACGCGCGACCCGCGGCACATCGCGAAAAAGGCCGAAGCGTACCTGAACGCCTCGGGCGTCGCCGACACCTGTTTCATCGGGCCGGAACCGGAGTTCTTCATCTTCGACGAGGTCCGGTACGAGCAGAATCAGCACCGTGGGTACTACGAGATCGATTCGGCGGAAGGCGCGTGGAACACGGCCAGAATCGAGGAGCCGAATCTCGGGTACAAGCCAAGCTTCAAGGGAGGGTATTTCCCGGTGAGCCCGACCGACACCTATCACGACCTGCGCGGCGAGATGGTGTACGAGATGCAGAAGGTCGGCATCGTTGTCGAGGCGCATCATCACGAGGTGGCGACCGCCGGCCAGAGCGAAATCGACATGCAGTTCCAGCCGCTCCTGAAGATGGCCGATCAATTCATGTGGTACAAGTACATCTGCAAGAACGTCGCACGCCGTCGCGGCAAGACCGTCACGTTCATGCCGAAACCGATCTTCGAGGACAACGGCAGCGGCATGCACTCGCACGCCTCGCTCTGGAAGGGCGGCAAGCCGCTGTTCGCGGGCGACGGATATGCTGGCCTGAGCGAGATCGGCCTGTGGTCCGCGGGTGGCCTGCTCAAACACGCGCCCGCGATCCTGGCATTCGCAGCACCGACAACCAATTCCTATCGTCGCCTCGTCCCCGGCTTCGAAGCACCGGTGAACCTCGCGCTGTCCGCGCGGAACCGCTCGGCGTCGATCCGCATTCCGATGTATTCGAAGAGCCCGAAAGCCAAGCGCCTGGAATTCCGGTGCCCCGACCCGAGCTGCAACGGTTACCTGGCGTGGTCGGCGATGCTGATGGCGATGCTCGACGGCATCCAGAACAAGATCGATCCCGGTGCGCCGCTCGATCGCGACATTTACGAGATGACGCACCACGAGATGAAGGAGATGGGCATCCGTACAACGCCCGGCTCGCTCGGCGAAGCGCTCGACGCGCTCGAGCAGGACCACGCGTTCCTGACGCGTGGCGACGTGTTCACGGACGACCTCATCGAGACGTGGATCAGCTACAAGCGGGAAAAGGAGATCGATCCGATCCGGCTGCGGCCGCATCCGCACGAGTTCTATCTGTACTACGACAACTAGCACGACGCGCCGACCGAGCGCGTGGTGGCCCGCCCTGCAATCTGTCAGGGCGGGCTTTTTTTTGCGCTATTGACCACGGATATCGATATATGTAGATTTATAGATACAATGCAGCGGGCTTCAGCGCTCTTTCGCCTCCTGTCGGACTCCACCCGTCTGCGCCTGTTGCGCCTCCTCGCCCAGGACCGCTTCAACGTCACGGAGCTCACTGGAATTCTCGACGTCGCCCAGTCCAGCGTGTCCCGCCATCTCGGGCTGCTGAAGGACGCCGGGCTCGTCACCGAGGAGCGCGAAGCAGGTTTCGTCTATTACACCGTCGCCGAGGACGCGCGGCGCAATGGCAACGGTTCGCTCTGGACGCTGCTGGACGCACATTTCGAATCGGGCGCATCCGATCGCGCGGTGCGCGCCGACGAGGCACGCATGCAGGAGGTGCTGCGCCTCCGCAAGGAGAACTTCGAGACGCACGGCGATCCCCGACAGCTCGTGCCAGGCCGCAGCTGGGCGGCCTGGGCGCGCGCGCTGGGCCACCTCCTGCCGCCGCTCGACGTCGCCGACATCGGCTGCGGCGAAGGATATCTGACCCTCGAGACCGCGCGATGGGCCCGCACCGTCGTCGGCATCGATCGCTCCGATGAAGTCCTCGAGCGCGCCAAGGCGCTCGCCGTGCGGCGGCACGTCGAGAACGTTGAGTGGAAAAAGGGCGATCTCTCACGCCTGCCACTCCGAGACGAATCGGTGGATGTCGCGATGCTTTCGCAATCGCTGCATCATGCGAGCGACCCGGAGCGGGCGATCGCGGAAACGGCGCGCGTCCTGCGGGCGGGCGGCCGCCTGTTGATCCTCGATTTGCGAGAACACGACCAGACGTGGGTCCGAAACCGCTTTGGTGATCGCCACCTCGGCTTCTCGAGCACGGAGCTTGACTCGATGCTGCGCGGCGCCGGCTTGAGCGACGTGCGTGTCCACGTTGGCGCCAGCAAGGCCGGCGACCCGTTTGCCGTGCTTATCGCAAGCGGAGTGAAGACGCAGATGGCAAATCCCAAAGCCCAAAGCCCAAAGCCCAAAGCCCAATCCAAGTCCCAATCCACATCCAAACGGTACGCATGACGACGATCGAGCGACTCCACGCGCTTCTCGCCACACGCATCCTCCTCCTCGACGGCGCGATGGGAACGATGATCCAGCGGTACCAGCTGACCGAGGCCGACTTCCGCGGTGAGCGGTTTCGCGAGCATCGGTGCGACCTGAAGGGTAATAACGACCTGCTCATCCTCACGCGCCCCGACGTCGTTGGCGAGATTCATCGCGCCTACCTTGCGGCCGGCGCCGACATCATCGAAACCAATACGTTTTCATCGACCGCGATTGCGCAGTCCGATTACGGGCTCGAATCGCTGGCGTATGAGTTGAGCCGCGAGGGCGCGCGCCTGGCCCGGGCCGCGGCCGATGAATGGACGGCGAAGACCCCGGAGCGCCCGCGATTCGTCGCCGGCGCGATCGGACCCACCAACCGAACCCTGTCCATTTCCCCCGACGTGGGCAACCCGGCGTTTCGGGCGGTGACGTTTGACCAGGTCGCCGAGGCCTACCGGGATCATGTACGCGGCCTCGTTGATGGGGGCGCCGATCTGATCCTGCTGGAGACGATCTTCGATACGCTGAATGCGAAAGCCGCGATTGTCGCCATCCTCGACGTGTTCGAGGAGAAGCGGGTCCAGCTGCCGCTGATGATCTCGGTGACGATTACCGATCGCAGCGGGCGGACGCTGTCCGGACAGACACTTGACGCCTTCTACGCGTCGATCCGGCACGCGCGGCCATTCAGCGTGGGACTCAACTGCGCGCTCGGCGCGCGCGAGATGCGGCCGTACCTCGCGGAGCTGTCGCGCATCGCCGAGACCTACGTCACCTGCTATCCGAATGCCGGGCTGCCGAACGCGTTCGGCCAGTACGACGAGCTGCCCGACGAAACGGCCGCGCTCGTGCGTGACTTCGCGGAGTCAGGCTTCGTGAATGTCCTCGGAGGATGCTGCGGGACCACGCCCGATCACATTCGGGCCATACGCGAGGCGGTTGAAAGCCTGCCACCTCGTCCGCGGCTCAACTCCCAGTTCCCAACTCCCAACTCCGAAGAAACCCCCGCGGGCGCGTTTACGCAACTCGCGGGACTGGAAACACTGACCATCCGCCCCGAGACCAACTTCATCATGATCGGCGAGCGCACCAACGTCACCGGCTCGAAGCGCTTCGCGCGGCTCGTGACCAATGGTGATTTCGGCGAGGCGGCGCACGTCGCGCTCGATCAGGTGCGCGGCGGCGCGAACATCCTCGACGTGAACATGGACGAAGGGATGCTCGATTCGGAAGCGGCAATGACGACGTTCCTGAATCTCATCGCCACAGAACCAGACATCGCGCGCGTCCCGATCATGGTCGACAGCTCGAAGTGGACCGTCCTCGAAGCCGGGCTGAAATGCGTCCAGGGCAAGGGCGTCGTCAATTCGATCAGCCTCAAGGAAGGCGAAGAGGATTTCCTGCGAAAAGCGCGGACCGTCCGCCGCTACGGCGCTGCCGTCGTCGTCATGGCGTTCGACGAGCAGGGACAGGCGGACACGGTCGCCCGCAAGGTCGCCATCTGTCGGCGGGCGTACACCCTGCTCACCGAACAGGCGGGGTTCGACCCGGTCGACATCATCTTCGATCCGAACATCCTCGCGATCGCGACCGGTCTGGAAGAGCACAACGAATATGCGATCAACTTCATCGAGGCGGCGAAGATCATCAAGGCCGCCTGTCCCGGGGTGAAGATCAGCGGCGGCGTCAGCAACCTGTCGTTCTCCTTCCGCGGCAATGACATCGTCCGCGAGGCCATTCACTCGGCATTCTTGTTTCACGCGATCAAGGCGGGTCTTGACATGGGGATTGTCAACGCCGGTCAGCTGGTCGTCTACGAAGACATCCCGAAGGATCTCCTCGAGCACGTCGAGGACGTGATCTTCAACCGGCGCCCGGATGCAACCGAGCGGCTGGTGCAATTTGCCGACACCGTCAAAGGCGACGGCACGAAACGAGTGCACGACGTGGCGTGGCGCGATGCGCCCGTCGAGAAGCGGCTGGCGCACGCGCTGATCCATGGCGTCGTCGACTTCATCGAGGTGGACGTCGAGGAAGCCCGGCTGAAGCTCGCGCGTCCGCTCGACGTGATCGAAGGACCACTGATGGACGGGATGAAGATCGTCGGCGACCTGTTCGGCGCCGGCAAGATGTTTCTCCCGCAGGTCGTGAAAAGCGCGCGCGCGATGAAGAAAGCGGTCGCCTACCTCCTGCCGTACATGGAAGAGGAGAAGCGGCTGAGCGGTGATACGCACCGCGCACAGGGCAAGGTTGTCATGGCGACGGTGAAAGGCGACGTCCACGACATCGGCAAGAACATCGTGGCGGTCGTGCTCGGCTGCAACAACTACGAGATCGTCGACCTTGGCGTGATGGTGCCGGCTGCGAAGATTCTTCAGACAGCCATCGACGAGAAAGCAGACATGATCGGCTTGAGCGGACTCATCACGCCTTCTCTCGACGAGATGGTCTTTGTCGCGCGCGAGATGGAGCGCCGGGGCATGACACTCCCGCTCCTGATTGGTGGCGCGACGACCAGCCGGCAGCATACCGCGGTGAAGATCGCGCCGGAATACACCCAGCCCGTCGTGCACGTGCTCGATGCGTCGCGCGCGGTTGATGTCGTCTCCCGCCTGCTCAGTGACGCGCAACGGCCCGACTTCGATCAGGCCAATCGCGCCGGACAGGAGCGTCTCCGCGAGCAGCATGGCGCGGCTCGTCGCCGTCCCCTGCTGTCATGGCCGGCGGCGAAAGCCAATCGGCTCCAGCTGGACTGGCGTCCGGACGCCATCGCGACGCCGTCATTCACCGGGTCACGCCTCCTCGACGATGTGCGACTCGAAGACGTGGTCCCGTTCGTCGACTGGACATTCTTCTTTTCCGCCTGGGAGTTGAAAGGACGATTCCCGGCGGTCCTGGATCATCCGCAATACGGCGCCGCCGCGCGCGAGCTCTACGAGCATGCGCAAGAGTTGCTGAGTCGAATCGTGCGCGATCGCCTGCTGACGCTCAGCGGGGTTTACGGATTCTGGAAGGCGAATACGGACGGGGAAGACATCGTTGTTTACCAGGGATCTGGGATCAGGGATCAGGGATCAAAAGCTCTTGATCCCCGATCCCCGATCCCCGATCCCGTCGAATTGCTCAGATTCAACATGCTTCGCCAACAGGAAGACATCGGGGACGGTAAACCGAATCGCTCCCTCGCGGATTTCATCGCGCCGCTCGACAGCGGCGTCGCCGATTACCTCGGCGCGTTTGCGGTGACCGCGGGCATCGGTGCACAGGCGCTCGTTGCGCTCTACGAGTCCGACCATGACGACTACAACGCGATCATGGTCAAGGCGCTTGCGGACCGGCTGGCGGAAGCGTTCGCCGAATATCTGCACGCGCGCGCACGCAAGGATTGGGGTTACGGCACACAGGAGCGCCTCAGCGCCGATGATCTCGTGCACGAGCGATATCGAGGTATTCGTCCCGCCTTCGGCTACCCTGCGTGCCCCGACCACAGTGAGAAGTGGAAGCTGTTCTCTCTGCTTCGCGCAGAGCGCACGGGCATCTCGCTGACGGAGAGCTGCGCGATGGCACCCGCGGCGTCGGTGAGCGGTTTGTACTTCGCGAATCCTCACGCGAAGTACTTCAATGTCGGCCGTATCGGCCGCGATCAGCTCGAAGACTACGCGGCGCGTAAGGGCATGCCCGTAACAGAGGCGGAGCGCTGGCTCGGGTCAAACCTCGCCTACGAGCCTTCGCTCGCGCCGGCATGATGCTGAAAACAAATGCTCAAGGCTCAAGGCTCAACAGTGTTCGTCATTGGGCATTGGGCCGTGAGCTTTGGGCATTGGCCACCGGCAGATGGATGAGGTAGCGCATTCCGTCACGCATCGCGGAGACCCGAACGAATTCGCCACCCTTGAGTATCTCCACTCGCGGCTTCGATGAACCCGCACCGCCAGCCGTCCCCACCACGGATCCCTCTGCCGTCATCACCTCCGCGGCCTCGCGCGCGATGACCTGGCCGTCTTTCACAAACTCGACGACGCGCACCGCGTCCGGCGACTGACCGGGATTCGGCGGAAGGGATTCAGCGGTGAGCCGCACCTCGTAGGTCCCGGGCGCAAGCGGCTGGCCGTGAGCAAGCACGGGTTGGGTGATGCGGACCGTGCCCAGTGTCATGGATGCGGACTGCGCGCCGGCAATGCCCGCTCCCACACCCAGCACGAGTGCGACGCGAATTATGGTCTGGCCAATCATGTGTCCCCCCTATGAGATCAGCCCCAGCAAGGGATGTGCCCCGTCGCTCGTCGGGTAGGATATCCACCTGATGCGCTCATCAGCGGCTGGGCCGCTGCGGCACGCACTCGTTGTTGTCGCGGGCTACTCAGCCCTGTTCACCTGGCTGTTCTCTCAGCCGATCGTCCACGGCACCTACATGGCCGAAGGCGATCTGTACGACTGGTTCCTGCCGATCTTCCTCTCGCCGATCAGCGCCTGGTCGCATGACATGTTCGGCGGACTTCCGCTCTTCGCCGACACGAGCGACTCCCAGGCCTACGTGTTCCATTTTCTGTTTGCGCACGTGCTGCACGCCTGGACCGGTTACATCATCTGCGCCTACGTGCTCGGCTCGGCGTTCACCTACGCGTACGTCTTCACGGTGACGCGGTCGAAGACGGCGGCGGCCTTTGCGGGCCTTGCGTTCGGGCTCTCGCACGCGATGCTCGAGAAGCAGGCACAGATCAACATCGTCCATTGCACCGCGTGGTTTCCGTTGATGGCGCTGGCCGTCGATCGACTGATCAAGGGAGGGTCGAGGCGATGGGTGGCGATTGGGGCATTCGCGACCGCGAACTGCTTTCTCTCGGGCCATCCCCAATCGATTCTCTACGCCGTGTCTTTCTGCGCCGTGTATGCGGTCGTCGGCGCGCTCGCCGAACGAGCGCCGCGGACCTTTTACATCCGCGCGCTCGGCCTGCTCATCCTCGCGATGGCGATGACAGCAGTGAAGTCGTTGGCCTTTGTCGAAGTGTCCAGGTACATGGCGCGGACCGAGGTGAGCTATGCGTGGTTCATCAATCCTGAGCCATCGGCCGCGCAGGTCATCTCCGGATTGCTGATTCCGCCGCTGCACGATCCGTCGAAGCCACTGTCGCTCTACGTAGGCCTGGCGGTGCTCGGGCTTGCGATCCTCGGCGCGGCGTCACGCCGCCTTGCGTGGCGGGCACGTGTCTGGGCGTGCGCGGCGGTTCTCGCAGTTCTGCTGGTGGCGGGAGACGCGACACCTGTCGCGTGGCTCGCCTTCCACGTACCCCTGTGGAACAAGTTCCGCATCATTTCGCGCATCCTGTTCATCTTCTCGTGCTCGACCGCAGTTCTCGCAGGGTTTGCTCTCGCAGAGATCCAACGGCGCGAACGCTCGATGCGAGCGATCGTGGCGACGCTGGCATCGGTGGTCGCCATCGTCGGCGTCGCGGCAGCCGTGATGGAGGTCAATCCGATTGCACAGCTCGGATTCGGTGTCGTGTCCGCCGGATCCATCCTCTGGCTCGCACGCACCCGGCGCTTCACGCTGGCCACGGCGCTGCTCACGGCCGTCGTCGCAGCGGATCTGCTGTATCACGTTCAATACCCGGTCACCGCAGGTGGTTTCCAGCTGACGGCCATTCGTCCCGACGACGCTGGGCCCTCCGTTCACGCCCGCGCGCTCGCGGATGCCGTCGCGCCGACGCAACAGCGGCTGCTGGCAATCGGCGGCTCATCACGCGATGCGACAGTTCCGTCCGGCTTTGCGCGGGTGTGGAGAATCCCGATCGCGGGCGGATACAGCCCGATCATGTCGGCGCGCCTGGCGGCGCTCGCGATGATGGGCTCCCCTGGTGACGTGTATCCCGACGTGCTCGCTGCCGAAGACCGCTCGCTCGATCTCCTGGCGGTGCGGAACATCATCGTTCGCGACAACGAGTTTCCTGCCCCAGAGACATTCGAGGCGTCCGGGATCAGCTGGGCGAAGCCACCGCTCGATTTCTCGATCGGGCGATCCGACTGCGGCCCCGAGTACGAACGGACTGCGTCCTTCGCGCTGCCTGTCGAGGTCGAGGTCACGTCAATCGCCATGGTCGTTCACCTTCGATGCGCCGACAACGTGCCGCAGGGGACTGAGGTGGCGTGGATCGACGTCAAAGGGGAGGATGGCGTCCAGTATCGGCGCCCGATGCGTGTGGGCATCGACATCGCCGACCAGGGCCTGAAGGACGACAAGACGCGCGAGAGGGCGCAGCACAGCCTTCCGACCGTCTTCGATGACCCCGGCGTCGCGCCGTACGTCTATCTCGCCAGGGTTGAACTGCCGCAAACGGTTCGCGGCGGGCGCATGACGATTCGCACGGCACCGATGCGCGGCTGGCTGACGATCGATCGCCTGACAATGATCGATGCGGCCGGTCGATCGATGCCGCAGACGCTGGGGTCGCTCCTCCTTGCGAACACCGATCGCTGGAGGAAGGTGACCGAGTACCGGACGTCGCGATGGACGGACCGCGGCTCGGACGAAGAACGGGCTTGGGAAGAAGGCTCCGTGGTCTATGAGAACCTCCGCGCGATGCCGCGCGTGTGGGTGGCGGCCACGGCCGATGAGTTGCCAGACGATCGGGCCATCGAGACGATCCGCTATGCGCAATTTCCGGATGGTCGGCCGTTCGATCCGATGCGGAGCGTCCTCATCGAACCCGGCGTCGGAGCGCGGTCGTTCACGCCTGGTCCGTGGCGCGCGCATCTCGTCTCGGTCGAGGACACGCGAATGACGGTCGACGTTTCAACCGACAACGGTGGCTACCTCGTGCTCAGTGAAGCGCAGTATCCAGGATGGCGGGCCCGGATCGACGGCGACATCGTGCCAGTCCGCCGTGTCGACGTGATGTTTCAGGGCGTCGCGGTTCCCGCCGGACGCCACACAGTCGTCTTCGAGTTCGCGTCAACGACGCTCCGCGCAGGAATCGCCATCAGCATGCTTGCCCTGGCGTTCGCGTTTGTTCTATGTGTTTCCAAGGTCCGGCTAAAGCCGGACGCTACCGGTGTCGGTAGTGTCCGCCTTTAGGCGGACCTCGTTCTCTTCCTCGCGCGGCAATACAACAGCATCCCGAACCGCCTGAAGAGCGCGTGCATCAGGCTGTCGGGAACCATCCTCTCCATCGCCGGCCGCATCGACGGAGGAACAAAGTGCGTCAGGGCGGTTTTCTGCTCGAATGCGCGCAGCTCCACGAGATCGAAACCTGCGTCCGTCATGAAAGAACGAAGCTCGCCTGCGCTGAAATAGCCGACGTGAGGACAGCCGCCGACCGCGCGGCCGTCCGAGTACCGGTTCCACAGATCCTGCACCGAGTGATGCAGCAACTGCATGCGCAGAACGCCGTATCGCGCGATGATCCCAAGCCAGTTGTAAATCGAGTGGCGGTTGTAGATCATCACCCGCACCTCACCCCCGGGGCGCAGCACACGGTGCATTTCGGCGATGGCCCTCGCCGGATTCGGCGCGTGCAGAATGACTCCCCAGGACCAGACGAAGTCGAACGATCCGTCAGCAAGCGGAAGCCGTTCGGCCTCACCCTGGACGACGGAGCCGCGGGTGCGGTCGAGCGCGAACCGGCGGGCGGTCGACGAGGCGCCCGTCCAGGTCAGATCGAGTGCCGTCACGTCCGCTCCGTGGTGAGCGAGCGTCGCGGAGATGGCGCCAAGGCCGGAGCCGACCTCCAGGACCCGCTTCGCACGCAGCGAACCGTAATCGATCAGCCGCGCAAAGAGCGGCTCGCCGGGGGATTGCGCAAACCAGGCAGCGCGGTAAAACTCGGCATCGATTCGCCCGAAAAACCCGCGAGCGATCTCGTCGTCGGACAGGTCGGGACGTCCCTGATGCCCGAGGTAATCCATCGGATGGTGTTCCCACCAGAGACGAGTGCGGCGGGTGAGTTCGTCGGAGGGATCGGTCAGAATGGGTCCGGCCGAGCATTATAGAATTCACAGGACACCATTGGAGCGAGTTTGGAGTATCTGATCAAACAATACCCGCTCGACACGGGCGCGCTGGAGATCCAGTACATCGAGGAGCACTTCGGCGAATTCCCGCGCAAGAAGACCGCGCAGGAGATCATGAACCGCCTGCGCAAGCGCGAGAGCCTGATCCTGATGGCCGAAGCGCCGCTGCCCTCCGACCCCGGACTCGTCGTACCCGTGTCCTACAAGATCGTCCACGAGCTGCGCGAGCGCGAGGACGAGCCGAAGCTCACCGATCTCGTCGCGCGGCTCAGGAACGCGGTGCGGTTCGAGGGTCGCAAGGTGCTCTACAGCTGGATCGGTGGCACTCGGCGCGACTGGCGCGGCCAGGGGCACTTCCGCGCGCTCACCGAGGAGTCCGAGGCGTGGGCGCACGCGTCGGGGTACCACGAAGTCGTGGTGAAGACGAAGAACCGCTTCTACGACATGCGCGGGACGCTCGATCAGCTCGAGTTCAACGTGGTCAAGTACGAAGTCAACCCGTACGACAATCGCGAATCGAAGGTCTATCTGAGCAAGCAGCTCACGTCCGACGTGCTGCGCTCCCACACCAGCACACGAACCGTCGTGTTCGCCGACTAGGCAATGAAGTCCGACCGGAGCCTCGCGCGCTCGGTCAGGTTTCCTCGCGTCGTCAACATCAGCGACCTGAGGAGGCTGGCGAAGCGCCGGCTCCCCGCCGTCGTCTTCGCGTATATCGACGGCGGAGCGGAAGACGAGGTGACGCTGCGCGAGAACAGCCGCGCTTTCTCCGACATCACGTTTCGTCCGCGCCAGTGCGTCGCGGTTCCGAGTTGCGATCTGCGGACGACGGTGCTCGGAACCACGCTCGATCTCCCGTTCATGCTGGCGCCGGTCGGTTTCTGCCGGATGTTCTATCCGCGCGGCGAAGTACATGCAGCACGCGCGGCAAACGCAGCAGGCACCGGTTACATCCTGTCGACCTTTTCCGGCACACGCCTGGAGGAAGTGCGGGCAGGCACCAGCGGCCCGCTCTGGTTTCAGCTCTACGTACCCGGGGCACGTGAGGTCGCAGAGGCGACGATTGCGCGCGCGCGTGCGGCAGGGTACTCCGCCCTTGTCGTCACGATCGACACGCCGGTCTCGGGAATGCGCGAGCGCGATTACCGGTGCGGCGTTCGGCCGCTGCTCGAGGGCGACATCTGGGGAAGCCTCCCGTACGCCTGGCAGTTCGTGACTCGACCACGCTGGGTCATCGACTATCTCGCCGATGGCGCGCCGAAGGTGTTTCCGAACGTCGAGCTGCCGGGCATTGGCGCGATGCCGTGCGGTGACGTCGGCGTGATTCTCGAAAAGACCATCGTCACCTGGCAGGATCTCCGCTGGATGCGCGACGCGTGGAGGGGCCCGATCGTCGTGAAGGGCGTCCACACGGGCGACGATGCGCGGCACGCGATTGATGCGGGCGCGGACGCGGTAATCGTCTCGAATCACGGAGGCCGTCAGCTCGACGGGGTCCCGGCGAGTCTCCGTGCGCTGCCGGAGGTAGTCGCGGCGGTCAACGGGCGGATCGAGGTCCTCATGGACGGCGGCATCAGGCGCGGCGGCGACATCGTCAAGGCCCTCTGTCTTGGCGCGCGGGCCGTGCTCGTTGGTCGTGCCTATGCGTGGGCGCTCGGCGCGGCGGGTGGACCCGGCGTCGATCGGGCGATTGAGATCCTGCGTACCGACGTTGTTCGTACGATGCGGCTGCTGGGATGTCCGTCGATCGCCGACCTCGATCGCTCGTACGTCGACGCGCCGACGGAATGGTTCGTTGACCGGCATGCGGGATCCGAACCGCCGCCGCGCTACGCGCTGCGGCGAGTCTCGCCGTAGCCTTGGCGAAGGCGGACGGGTCGCGCCAACGCCTGTCCGAATATAGGGCGGGTCCTTGTGGATTGGTAGGGCGGGTCCTTTCCGCCTTCGCCTGCGGCTTCGGCGAGACTCGCCGTAGCGCGTAGCGCGGAGGCGGTCGGACCCGCCATGGAGGGACCAATGAAACGTCGTCCGATGCTCAGCGCTCTCGTCGTTGTGTGTGGCGTCGCCGCGTGCGGCCGAGCCGAGCCGCCGGCCACAACGGAAACAGTGGCGCCTGCGGCAGCGCCAGCCCCTGCTCCCCCACCGGGCGTCGGCGTCTACGTGACGAATGAAACGAGCGGTGATCTGTCGGTGATCGACGCCGCCACAAACGCGGTTGTCGCAACCATCACGCTCGGCAAGCGGCCCCGCGGAATTGTCGCCAGTCCGGATCGAACACTCCTCTACATCGCGCTGAGCGGGTCGCCGGTCGCCGGGCCAGGAGTCGACGAGTCGAAACTGCCGCCGCCCGACCGCAGCGCCGACGGCATCGGCGTCGTCGACGTCCGCGAACGCAGGTTGGTCAAGGTGCTGCCTTCCGGCCCCGATCCGGAGCAGGTGGCGATCAGCCCGGACGGCAAGGAGGTGTACGTCGCGAACGAGGACGCGGCCCAGCTCAGCGTCATCGACACGGCCGACGGTCACCTGATCCAGAGCTTCAAGATCGGCGACGAGCCCGAAGGTGTGACGGTGGAGCCCGGCGGCAAGCGCGTATGGGTGACGTCGGAGGCCGACGGGGCCGTGTTCGTGGCTGATCTGGCCGCGCGAAAGATCGCCAGGTCTGTCAAGGTCGGTCCGCGACCGCGCTCGATCGCGTTTCTTCCCGACGGCTCGCGCGCGTACGTGCCGTCCGAAAATGGTGCCACGCTTACCGAGATCGACGTCAGGCGCCTGACGCCTATCAAAACCATTGATCTCGGAAAAGGCATGCGTCCGATGGGCACCACAATCAGTCCCGATGGCAAATATCTGTACGTCAGCACCGGCCGCAGCAAAATGGCCCTCATCCTGGACACCGCCACGAACATGGTGGTCGCCTCGGTCGAAGCGGGCGATCGCCCCTGGGGCATCGGCGTCTCGCAGGATGCGAAAACGCTTTACACAGCCAACGGACCATCACACGATGTGTCCGTGATCGACATCGCTTCGCGGCAAGTCACAAAGAAGGTAGCTGTTGGCCGCGGACCGTGGGGTCTCGCGGTCGTCGAGGCGCCCGCCGGCGCGCGGTAAGCACCACATGAAGAGAGTCTTCTGGACGATTCGCGCCAACGGGAGCGCGCGCTAGGGTGGCTGTCGCAATGCGTTCATTGGCTCTCTCCGCTGCACTGTGGATGCTTGGCTCAGTCCTGGTTGCCGCCGGCCCGAACACGGTCAGCGGCGTCGTTCGCGACTCAAGTGGCGCCGCTGTACCGGCTGCGGCAGTGATCGTCCGTGCCCCGTTGGGCCCCGAGCAGCAGGTGCTGACCGGGCCTGACGGCCGGTTCTCCGTCGACACCACGGATGTCGGCGCGCTCACCATCATCGTGCGCGCGGGCGGCTTTGCCGAGCAGACGGCGCAGGTGACGCCGACAGACCGGGCCCGCGACGTCGAGATCGTACTGGCCCCGGCCCCGCTCCTCGAGACGGTCACGGTGACGCCGACGCGAAGCGAGCAGCGCGTCGGCGATATCCCGGCAAGCGTGAGCATCGTGACCGCCGATGACATCAAACGATCGCCGGCCGTCGTGGCCGACGACGTGCTCCGTCAGATTCCGACGTTCAGCCTGTTCCGGCGCACGAGCAGTCTGTCGTCGCATCCCACATCGCAGGGCGTCTCGCTTCGCGGCATCGGGCCGAGCGGCGTCAGCCGGACCCTCGTCCTCATCGACGGCGTCCCGTTCAACGACCCGTTCGGCGGCTGGGTGTACTGGACCCGCGTGCCGCTCGAGAGCGTCGATCGTATCGAGGTCGTCGAGGGGTCGAGCTCCAGCCTGTACGGCAACTACGCGATGGGCGGCGTCATCAACATCGTGAGCAGTCGGCCGGCTCGGAGGACGCTCGAATTCAAGCCGCAGTACGGCAGCAGTCGCAGCCCGAAGGTCGACCTCTTCGGGAGCGACGTGTGGGGCAAGGTGGGCGTGGCCGTCGAAGGCAGCGTGTTCGACACGGACGGGTTCCCGATCGTCGTCGCGAACGAGCGCGGTCCCATCGACAACAAGGCGACCGTCACGTTCAAGAACGTCAACGTCAAGCTCGACTACAGCCCGACCGATCGCGTGCAAGCCTTCGTCCGGGCCGGCTACTTCAGCGAGAACCGGGGGAACGGGAAGATTCTCGAGGTGAACGATACCCGTTGGAAGTCCCTCAGCGGCGGCGTGCGGGTCCGGATGCCCGACGAAAGCGATCTCCAGGCGAGGGTTTTCACCGACGTCGAACAGTTTCACAGCACGTTTCTGGCTGTGACCAACTCGACAACGTTGCGAAACATCGTCCGCCTGGCGACCGATCAGCAGGTGCCGACCAACAGCGTGGGCGGGATGGTCCAATGGTCCAGGGCCCTCGGGCGGTCGAATTACTTCAGCGCGGGCACCGATGGGCGATGGGTCGATGGCGACAGCCGGGAGGATGGCTACGTGGCCGCGCCAGGTGCTGTCGTTCCCCCTGTGCAGCAGGCGCTGTTGACCTTGCAGCGTGTGTCGGGGGGCACACAACGAAGTCTCGGTGTGTTCGTGCAGGACATCATCAGGCCGCTGCCCAACCTGACGGTCACGCTCGCCGCCCGCGTCGATCACTGGCGGAACTACGACGCGCACAACCTGGAAAGCGAATATCCCTCCGGCACACCGACCGCCAACAACCGCCTGTTGCCGGACACCGACGCGACCGTCGCCAGCCCGCGGATCGCCGCGCTCTACCACGTGACCGACCGAGTGAACGTCTGGAGCAGCCTGAGCCGGGGCTTTCGGGCGCCTACCCTCAACGAGCTCTATCGCAGCTTCGTGGTGGGCTCGGTCCGCACCAACGCCAACGAGCTCCTCGGACCCGAGCGTCTCACGGGCGGCGAACTGGGCGTCAGCGTCGCGCCCACGCGCGCCATCACCGTCCGCACGACCTGGTTCGACAATCGCGTGAAGAATCCGGTCTCGAACGTGACGCTCTCCCAGGTTGGCGCGACCGTCACCCAGCAGCGGCAGAACCTGGGCCGCACGCGTATCTGGGGCGTGCAGAGCGATGTGGACTATCGGCTCGGCGCGATATGGACCTTCTCGGCGGGCTATCTCTACAATCAGGCGACGGTAGAAGCGTTTGTCGCCAACCCGGCGCTCGTCGGCAAGTTCCTCCCGCAAGTACCCACGCACCGGGGCTCGGTGCACGTGACCTACTCGGATCCGAAGTATGCCACCGTGACCTTTGGCGTCCAGGCGCTCGGTACGCAGTTTGACGACGACGTGAACTCACGCGTGGTCCCCGGATACACCGAGCCCGGATTACCGGCCTACGCACTGGCGGATCTCACCGTGTCGCGCACGGTCGGCCGCCACGTCGACGCCTTCGTCGGCGTGCAGAACCTCTTCGACCGGCAGTATTTCGTGGGTACGCTGCCGACGACGATCGGGTCGCCGCGCCTCATCAACGGAGGACTGCGGATCCGGTTTGCCGGGCGCTGATTAGCCTGAATCCAAGCTGCAACCTTCGCGGCTGATACGCGATGTTGCTGTTGAACGCCGGCTTGCCGTACGCGGCATTGCTTTCCTGCGTCACGTACGTTCCGTAGTTCGCATGATTGAACAGAGTGAACACCTCGACGACCCCTCGAGCGCGCCATCGACATTCTTCGCACCGACGTGATTCGCACGATGCGCTTGCTGGGATGCCCATCGATTCGCGACCTCGATAGGTCGTGCATCGAATGTTCGCGTAAGGCGTGGGCCCCATCGGCTGATTCCCGTCGCGTCGGGGCCGCGGGCCATTGGGCCTCGCGGTCGTCGAAGGCAGCCCCCCCGACGCCGGCAAACAAGACGACATCGAGAAACAGATTTTTGCGATGATTACCGGCATGACCATCATGACCTCACGTGCAGCACGTGCAGTTCTGGTTTGGACTCGGCTTGGCTTGAAGGCTTGTGTGTACGCCTTCGTGCTCGCGATCGTTGTAGACGGAACCGCCGCGGCGCAATCCGCCGGGACGGTCGCCGGAATGGTCCTCGATCCTTCGGGAGGACCCGTACCGGACGCAACCGTGCGTCTGGAAGTGGCGGGCGCAAACCTGGCCGAGCTCCATACGGCGACCGACGGGCGTTTCGCATTCACGACGGATGCGCCCGGCATGGTCCGCATTCTTGTCACCGCCGCCGGCTTCGCGCAGGCGGTCACAACCGTTACGGGCGACAGGCAAGAGCTGCGCATCACGCTGCAGCCGGCACCGTTCTTCGAGGCGGTCAACGTCACCTCGTCTCGTACCGATGTGCCGCGCGCCGATCCCACCGTCACGATGACGGTCATGTCATCGAATGAATTACTCAGCAGCGGCGCGCTCACGGTCGACGATGCGCTCAAGGCGGTACCGGGATTCACCCTATTTCGTCGTACATCCTCGCGGGTATCGAATCCCACGGCGCAGGGCATCACCTTGCGAGGGCTCGGCGGGACGGGCGCCAGCCGATCGCTCGTACTCGCGGACGGTGTGCCGCTCAATGATGCGTTCGGCGGCTGGGTCTACTGGGACAGGGTCCCGCAGATCGCGATCGACCGCATCGAAGTGCAACGTGGCAGCGGCAGCGACCTGTACGGCGCCGACGCCGTGGGCGGCGTCGTGCAGATCCTGACCCTGCGTCCGGCCCGCCGAACCGTCCGCGCGCTCGTTGAGGGGGGAAACCTGGGCACGGGCCGAGCCTCGCTGTTTGGCGGTGGACGCAGCCGCGGATGGACGTATAGCGCCGCCGGGGAGTGGTTTACGACCGCTGGATACATCACCGTGGCGCAACAACAGGATCCTGGAATAGCGCCGCGAGGACCCATCGACACAAAGGCCGGGTCCGAGCATCGATCGGCACTCGGGTCCGTTGAATACCAGGCGAACAACGGCTGGAGATTCAACGCGCGCGCAAATCTGTTCAAGGAGGATCGTGAGAACGGCACGCCTGCTGTCGTCAACGATACCGACGCGCGGCAAGGCGCCGGTGAGATTGCGGGCGGCATCGCGGGCGGCTTGCTCTCCGCTCGCGTCTTTGGCGGAACGCAGGATTACGGCCAGACCTTCTCGGCCGTGAGCGCCGATCGCAGGTCGGAGGCGTTGAACCGGATCCAGAGCATTCCAACGACGGCGACCGGCGTCGGCGCACAGTGGGTTCGTCCGTGGAGTCGCCATTCGTTGTTGCTCGGCGCGGAAGGGCGATTCATCAAGGGCAGAACGATTGAAACGCCGTACACCGCGCAGGGCCTTCCCCTTGTCACGACCGACGCCGGCGGCAAGCAGCGTGTCGGGTCCGCATTCGCGCAGGCGACGTTCAACGTGAGCGATCGGCTCACGATGGTTGCCGGCATGCACGCCGATGGCTGGCACTCGGAGTCGCGGAACACGACGTACAACAAGACGCTCGGGTCGTTGAACCCGCGAGGATCGCTGGCGTATCGCGTCGGGAACACGGGGCTTTCGCTGCGCGGTTCTGTTTATCGAGGCTTCCGCGCGCCAACACTCAACGAGCTCTATCGCGGTTTTCGGGCCGGCAACACCGATACGAGACCCAACGAGGCGCTGCAGCCGGAGCGGCTGGCAGGCGGTGAGGGTGGCGTCCTGTTCGCGCGGGGGCGCGTATCCACGCGCGCGACCGCGTTCTGGAACGTGCTTGACGACACGATCACGAACATCACGCTGTCGATTACGCCGCAGCTCATCACCAAGCAGCGCGCGAACGCCGACAAAGTGCGGGCCGCGGGCGTCGAGCTCGAGGGAGAGCTGCGGCTGCCGGCATCATTCTCCGTGGGTGTTTCGAGCGCGATTGTAAACTCGCGATTCAAAGGCGACACGAGCCTGCGCAACAACCGGGTGCCGCAGGTGGCGAAGTACAACGTCGGCATGAACGTCCGCTACGCGGACGAAAAGTGGATTGCGTCAGGTCAATTCCGGGTCACGGGGCCGCAGTTCGAGGACGATCTCAACCTGTTTACACTGCGCCGCGCGAACGTCCTGGACGTCTTCGGCAGCCGCCGTTTCGCGGGCAAGGTGTCCGCGTTTCTCGCGGTCGAGAATATCTTCGACAGCCTGTATGACGTCGGCCGCACGCCGATTCTCACGACAGGGCTGCCACGGACGGTCCGCGCGGGCGTGCAAATCTGGCTGCCGTAAGGCCTACTCGCGCCCTCCGCGTCCGCCTTGCCCCGGCTCGCCCTGCGCCCCGCGTCCGGGCCCGCCGCGTCCGGCGCCGAAGGCCGGGTAGGTGCGCGGGTTGATGACGTGGCGTTCCAGAAAGAAATCGACCAGCTGCGCGGTCGACTCCGCGAACTCCGGGATTGACACGAATTCGTGGGGCACGCCGGCGAACGTGTGCAGCTCCGCCGGCACAGTCGCGTCCCGAAGAAGCTTGAGAAACTCCTGGCTGCTCTCCGGCGGGACGGTCACATCCGCGAGCCCATGGAACAGCATCGTCGGTGGGAAGCTCTTGATGTATGTGCCGGGCGTCGCGAGACGCCAGGCGTCATCGCTGCTGCCCTCGGGCATCGGAAACTGGCGTCGAAATCCCTCCCACGCGGGACCGGTCACGGCGTAGTACGCCAGACACGCGGCGACATCGGTCTTCACACCGGGATTTCCTCCGCTGCCCTCGAATTCAGCGCGGTTCTGCGTGCCGGCAGCGAACAACGCGAGATGCCCACCCGCGGAATAGCCAGCGAGCGCAATACGTCCGGGATCGATGCCAAGCTTCGCGGCGTTGGCCCGCGTCCACCGGATCGCCGCTTTGACGTCTTCCATCTGCGCGGGCCATTTGGCAACACCCGCGAGACGATACTGCGCCGCGATGCTGACGTACCCGCGTGCCGCCAGGGGCTTGACGCGCTCTGCCAAGCCGTTCTTGTTCCCGCCGGCGAATCCGCCGCCATGTAAGTGGATGATCGCCATCCGCTTCGTATTCGTGCCCGACGGACGGTAGATGTCGCAGTGCAGGTCGGTGTCACCACCCTTCCCGTACACCACGTCCTTCTCGTCCGCTGCCCGGCTTGCGTCGGCGTTTGGAACCTGTGCCTGCGCGGCGCGCGCGGACATCTCAGGCAATGTGAGCGTCGCTCCCAGGCTTCCAAGAAACAGCCGCCGCGTGAGCTCGTGTCTCGACATGGTTCGTATCCTCACAGTGGACATTCAAGGTCAGAACAACAGGCCGGCCGAATTTAGCCACAATCCGATTGCGCTCACAAGGCCCGCCTTCCCTTCGAGGGCCTTGAAGCGGCACCATGGACAACGCGCGCTAATCAAGCGGTCAGGACAATCTTTCCGACGTGCTCGCTTGATTCCATCAGCCGGTGCGCCGCAGCCGCATCCCCGAGAGGAAAGGTCCGATAGATCAGCGGCTTGACCTTCCCGCTCTCGAGCAGCGGCCAGACTTCCCTGCGGACCTCCGCCGCAATCTGTCCCTTCTCTTCAACGCTGCGCGGGCGGAGCGTGGAACCGGTGATCGTCAAACGGCGGCCGAGGACCCGCCTGAAGTCGATCGTCGCCGTGTCGCCGCCCATGAAGCCGATGACGACCAGTCGCCCCTCGACCGCGAGCGATGCCAGGTCGCGCGGGATGTAGTCGCCACCAACAATGTCGAGGATGAGGTCGACGCCTCGGCCCTTGGTGACCTGCTTGACGACGTCGACGAAGTCCTCGGTGCGGTAGTTGATCGCGCGCTCGGCGCCGAGCCGCTCGCACGCGCGGCACTTGTCATCTGAGCCTGCGGTCGCAAGCACGCGCGCGCCGCGCGCCGACGCAAGCTGAATCGCCGTCGTCCCGATCCCGCTCGATCCGCCGTGGAACAGCGCGGTTTCCCCCGAGCGCAAGCGGCCGCGATCGAACACATTGGTCCAGACGGTGAAGAAGGTTTCGGGGATGGCAGCGGCCGTCACGAGATCCATTCCGGCGGGCACTGGCAGACACTGAGGCGCCGGGGCGACGCAGAGGGTGGCATAGCCGCCACCGGAGACGAGCGCGCATACACGATCGCCGACGTGCCACTCCGTCACACCGTCGCCGAGCGATTCGACGATGCCGGCGAATTCGAGACCGGGAAGATCGCTCGCACCCGGCGGAGGCGGATACAGTCCGCGGCGCTGCATCACGTCAGGGCGATTCACGCCGGCGGCCGCAACGCGAATCAGGACCTCGCCCCGCCCGGCCACCGGATCGGGCCGCTCGGCGAGCTTCAGTACTTCGGGTGGGCCCGGTGTCGAAATCTCTACACAGTGCATGTCAACTCCCAACGACCAACTCCCAACTCCCAAGGCGTTCCCAACAAGCTACTTGGGAGTTGGGAGTTGGGCATTGGACGTTACCGCGAGCGCGGACGGCAAGCGAGGCGACGAGATCAGACGAGCGAACTCCGCCCAGCGCCGATCGATCCCGCCGCGAGATTCGATGTAGGCGGCGACCATGTCTTTTCCGAGGTTGTAGTTGATCACGTAGCTGCGGTACTGATCGGTAAAGCGCACACGTTGCTCCGCGCGCGGCGGCGAGTACAAGCCGTACGTCTCCAGCCAGTCAGCTGCGCCCTTCGCATCGATCTCGCCGTTGATGTACCGTCGCGCCGCTTCGTTCCCCGCATACGAGAGTTGATCGACGAGCGCGAGGACATCGTAGTACTGCGCCGTGGTTGCCGGGTCGAGGCCGGCCGCGGGGAACACCACGCGCTGCTCGAAGTCGAGCCGCTCCGCACGCGGGAAAGCAACCTCGATGCCGTAGTTGGCGGTGCCTTCCGCGATCAGAGACTGCGGCGAGAACAGCGGATAGACCGAGAACTCGACCCACCCGCGATCGCGGAGCAGATTCTTCTCGAGCAGCACGTTGTAGACGTGATGACCGGGATAGCCCTCGTGGCAGGCGAGATCGATCGCGCGATCGACGTAGACCGGCAGGTCGACGTTGACCTGGATGATGCTCCGGTAGTTTCCCTGATACCAGTTGTAGCCGCTCCAGCTTTTGCCCGTCACGTATTCAACGGTGAAGCTTTCGCCGGCCGGCAGCATGATGTGCTGGAGCGTACGGCTGCGGCAGCCGTCGATTGCGGCCTTGAATACGGCATCCAGCCGATCGCGCGGAATCACGAACCGGTTCCGGAACGCGTCGTACCGGGAAACGAGCGTCCCCTGCCCCGGGAGCTTCGCGTCGAGTTGCGCCAGCACCTTCGCGAAGTCGGCCTCGGTATGCGTGGGCGCAACGGCGTCATAGAGCGCCTTCGATTCCTCGTCGAATCGAAGCTTCGTCCCCGACAACATCGACACCCGCGCCCGCAGAGCCTCGAGCTGCCGCGCAAGGTACTGATGCCGCAGCTGCGTCAGTTCGTCGGCGGTCACAAGGGGCTTCGCGACGGCAATCGCCTGCGCCAGCGTGGCAGCGCGCGACGCGATGTCGCTCAGCGGCAGCTTCGCCGCTTCCGCCTCGGTGCGCCACGCGGGCGGACCGTAGTAGGCGTCGACATAGTCGGCATCGTGCTGGCCGACCGCCAGTACGAGCCGGACGTACCGTTCCGCGAGTGTGTTCATCCTGTCGTCCTGTGCGCAGGCGGAGATCAACATGAGCGCAAACACGGCACAGATCAGTGCAGTGCGGGGCGAGCCTTTCAGGCTCGCCACGCGGACCCGAAGGGTCCGCGCCGCGGTCACAACGCCCATCACCGAACTCCCAAGGCGATTTGATGCCGCTATAACGGGCTTCTTGGGAGTTGGGAATTGGGAATTGGGAGTTATGCGGAGATGCATCATTGCCGAGACAATTCCCTGATCGTTGGAATCAGATACTCCTCGAACGCCCCGTGGAAATCGAACCGGGGCGCAAACCCCCAATCGCGCCGCGCCGCGCTGTCATTGACGTCAAGGGGCCACGAATCGACGATCGCCTGCCGCTTTTTGTCGGTCGCCCAGGTGATGCGCGCACCGGGAAATGCCTCGACCACTACATCGCAAATCTCGTTTGCCGTCGGGTTGAACGCCGTGACGTTGTACGCCGTGCGCGAGAGTCGATCGCGCGGGGCTGCCGCGAGCCGCAGCAGACCGTCGATCGCGTCCGGCATGGCCATGAACGGAATCCGCGTATCGGGCCGCACGAAACACACGTAGGGCTCGCCGCGCGCCGCCGCGTGAATCATCTCCGGCGCGTAGTCCGATGTCCCGCCCGCCGGCACCGTGAGCGCCGAGATCAATCCCGGAAAACGGACACACCGGAAATCAACACGCCCCGGCGGCGTGTCGACAGCGAGCTGTTTGTAGTGGCGCGCGTAGTAGCGCCCGAGGTGCTCGCAGTACAACTTGTTGCATCCATACATCGTCGTCGGCGTGTTCCACTCGTCCTCGTGGACGCGTCCGACGCGCATCTTGGTGTCGAGGTCCGGAAGCCCATACGCGGCAATCGAGGAGGGGTAGAGGAAGACGACCGGCCGGCCGTGCGACTCCCCTTCATGCTGGGCGAACTCGAGCAGGCGAAGCGTCCCCTCGACGTTGACCTCGTGCGCCGTGACGGGGGTGAACTCGGATCGCGTGGACAGGAGCGCGGCGAGGTGAAAGACGAGATCGACCTCGAACTCCGCGAGGACTCGCTCGAGGATCCATTTGTCGGTGATAGAGCCTGTGAATTCGCGCCTGACCTGCTTGGCCAGTGCGGACTCGAGCGGCGCAATATCGATGGTGACGATGGAGCGGCCGGTGCGGGCGAGCTGATTGATGAGGCCGTGACCGATTTCGCCGCTGGCGCCCGTGACCAGTACGGATGGCGTGCGCATCAGGTGATTATGACGTAGCGCGCCGCTCCCGCGGCCGCCTCATAACGGCCTGGCTGTTTGAGCGGTCATCTGTCGAGTGAAACCGTGCGCTTTGGCTGTGCGAGCGGTCCATTGTCTCGTTTCACCGAGCGACTTCGCGACGTGAGCAGTCGTGTGCCGCGTTCAACCGCGCCTGTTCGCAGTGTGAGCGGGCGTGTGCCGCGTTTGATCGAACCACTTCGCCGCGTGTGCGGTCTACCGCCGGGAGCAACCGCGCCACTTTGCTGCGTGCGCAGTCGACTGCCGCGTTAGATCGCCCCTCTTCCCTGCGTGATCAGTTGTGTGCCGCGTGAAACGGCGCGTGTTCCCTGCGTGAGCGGTTGTGTGCTGCCTGAAACGGCGCGTGTTCCCTGCGTGAGCAGTTGTGTAGTGCGCGAAACGAGGGTGTCAGGAATTTTGTGTGTGAGGCATGGGAGTGTCCCCGTGAAACCCGATGTCTTGACTGCGTGAACAGTTGTCCGGCGTGCACCGCCTCCGCCCCGATTCGTCGAGACGCAAGAAAGACCGCGGCTTAAGTGTTCGCGGCGCCCGATACGAGCGTTAACCAAAGTGTGGGTTTGGCTCTACCTGAACAGATGGATTCCTCCGGCGCGCAGCCGTTGGCGTGGTGTTGGCGTTACTTGTGGGTGATGGTCCGGCGAGTTCTCGGCGTCGCGGTTCTCTTGCTAACCGGGTGGACGCTCCACGGTTACGCGAACGGCCAGCGAGTCACTGTCATCGGCAGGCTCTTGGCGACCGAGGCAGAGGCCGACGCGGGGAAATACCATCTCACCGACGAAGGTAATACTCCGATCTGCGCGGATCCCGAGTCATATCTCAACATGTATTTGCGAGGCACGGTGGGGCACGACATCACCGTGACCTTCGAGCCGAACCCGTCGAATTCAACTCGTTAGCCACTTGACATAGTTGCTCTCCGTTCAGACGGATGAAGTAGGAACCGAATCCGCATAACGCCAGCGCTTCAGCCGCGCGGCGACGGTTTTCGTACCCCGCCGCCGACGGCTGCAAACGCTTGACGGCAGCGATTCACGCAAGCGCTATGATCCAACCCGCGATTGAAAGACCGGCAGTGATTGCACCCAAAGCCCACATGGCCCACTTCCGAGCTCGCCGGACGGAATTGGAGTGAACCCTAACAATGCCCTCGACATCCTTGAGATCAAAGTACTCCCTTCGTGGGAACAGCATACCGAAGCAGATCCCGAGGCTAGATACCCAAAGCGCGATCGGCGCAAACCGAACCAGGGGCGGAACATTTGCAACCGCGCTCTCCAAGTACTTTAGCGCTGCAAGATAGGATGGTATCGAGACGGAGGCCAACGTCGACAGCGCCTTGAACATGTTCTCTCGCCCGGCGAATGATCCGGTAAGGACGGCCTTTGCAAGGTGGAGAGCGAGCTCTTCTTTGGTCTTGTTCGGATCCACAGCTATTTTTTGGCCACAAGCATAGACCCACATTTCGGACACGTTGGCGGATTCTTGTAGTATCCGTCAGCGATGTGAGTCGTGTACCCGCACTTCTGGTTGGAGCACTTGTAGTTGTCCTTCATCACAGGCTTTATCTCCTGAATGACCCATCGCTGCCCAACGCCCGCGTTTCAGCCGCGGCGGCTCATGATCGTACCGGCCGCCGACGGCTGCAAACGCTGGTTAGGCAGCTTCTAACTGCCAATGTCGAGTGGTGCCCGTATTTCGTGCCGGACGGTACGATGGCCCAACACCGCGGTACCCACCATGTAGATCGCACGGACGGCTTTGTGTTGGCCATCGACGTCGTCAAAGTGGAATTCTTCGCCCCTCTGTTGGATTTCTCCGAAAGCGCCGGTAACGTGAGAGTACGTAGACTCACCGCGGAAGACGAGTGTTCCCTCACGTTCATCTGGATGGATACACCGATACGACAGTTCGATCTCAAGATGGGCCTGCGCAGGATCGTCCGTCGCGAACAACCTGTGCTTGCCTGAAATTAGATCGCCTACTACGAACCCTTGCCGACCAACCCATTCCCGAATCTTGTCCCAAATGGCAGGCGAGATCTGGCGTCCAAGGCGCGAGTAGTCGATCGGGAGGTCAGTACGTACCTGCTGCAGCACCGAAGCAAGTTCGTGGGCGACTGTGACGCCACATTTGGTCGCCTGAGCCTCGGCAGCGAGATTTGCAGCGAGACCATTCTCGTAGTTCCGATTCCGAAAGAATCCCTTGTCTGCTGTAACAAGAAGGCCCGGATTGTCTGCCGCCAAATGAACACAATCGGCCCATACGACCCCGTCCTTGAACTGTTGATCCTTCGGGCCGCTCGGTGGTTCACCGGTTATGCACTTCTCAAACGAAGCGCGAGCCGATTCGATAGACAGCGGCACATCAAGCATGTCGAGCCTCGTATTCTCGAAGGTCGCTTTCGCGATCGCGTCGAGTTCCTGCGCTGACGGGAGTACAAGCTCCTTCAAAACATTGACCTGTCGTAGGATGCGGTCGTATGACTGTTTCATGTCACGCGAGAGATCGTGCAGCTCGGTAGCAAGATGAAGCGTCACCTCGCGACGAACTACTTCAGGTAGAGCAACACGGGCGCCACAGGTACGAAGAAAGAAGCGCAAAGCACTGCCCGAGCTGTGGCGCAGCATCTGTTCGGCAAGCCAGATATTGGAATCTATTACGAGGATCAGTGGCATCGAAGAATCTCTGACTGCCTAACGCCTTGCGCTTCAGCTGGGAAGGCGCCTGTGACTGCTTCGCGTGGCGTTTCAGCCGCGGGCGTTTCAGGTCGGGATCATGAGGCAGTCGCCCGCCGGCTGCAAACGCCAGTTAGGCCGTCCCGCAGATTTAGCGAGGGGCGTCCGCGAGAGTCGCCTGAGTCGCTGCCACCATCGCCGCAAACTCCAAGGGGCTACGATCTTGCAGCTCGTATCCAAAGACGATAAGGCCCGAACCGTTGCCGCTCCGGTAGGACGAGATGCCCGCCGGACTGCCGGCGTGCACGGCGGCGGCGCCGGCCAGCACGGACGTTCGAAGGCGTTCGAGACGACTCTCTTCGACATACACCGTAGCCAGCTCACGCTCGCACAGGATCGTCCAGTCCGCATATATCTGGTTGCAGTCTGGACGCCGGCCCTCGTGTCGAAGCTCAATTCGAATACCGCGCATGAGTCTCGGCGACGATGCGGACTCCAGCGCTACAGCGCTGATGATCGCGTAAGCGGTCGGCCCTTCGAGCCGACCAATGAACTTCGACCACGCGGTTTTCGTGTCCGGCTGCGCGGCAAAAGCTTCGAGCACCGTGGGGGGCAATGCGACACCTTGTTGGACTTGCAGCCCCGTGGTCTCAGTACCAAGCAGCAGAGTAGCGACAAGACTGATTCCGACACGTTGGTTAAACTGTCTCACCGCGTCCATAAAATCTCCTACGGGCCCCTCTATGATGTCCTGGCCGTTGCTTCCCCGAGTCGGCCTACGCCTGCGCTCACCCGCGGCCGCGCAGCGACAGCACCGGGGCCGTCGGGTGCAGTGTTAGCCGGCACCTTTCGCTCCGACCGCCGCTTCGATCTTGCGAACCCAATTCTCTAGCAACTGCACTTCCATCTCGCTCGGGCTATGCCAATCTTGCACCACAGTGTTACGAATCCGCCGAAGTTGATTCAATTCGGCGACCGCACTGGGCTCATCGAGCGCCGCTGGGAGACTCCCTTTTTGTTCCAGCGGAAACGTCAGCGTCCCAACCGCCCGGCCCTGCCGAACCACAGACGCTTGAAGGACACGCTCGATGTCCACCCATGCCGCCAAAAATCGTTCAATCCGGTCGGCGTCTGGTGTTGGAGGCTTAGCGCTGGCAACAGGTGGGTCGCGAACGAGTGACGAAAAGTGTGGCAGCTCGCCCGCTTCGCGATCCCCGCGCGCCGCACGGCGTCCGCCACGACTCGCTGAACCGCCGTGAACGTCGATGACGAGGCTCGATTCAACGAGGCACTCTCGACCTTCCTCGCCAAGTGGGGTGTCAGTGTTTGCCAGGACTCTGGAGCGTTATGCTAGCCCCGGAGCCGAACAGGCGTGCCGGACGCGTCTGCTCGGTTCTGCAGCCATCGGCCATGGCATGCATGTACAAGGATAAATGCCGAATGCTCAATGCTCAATACTCAAACGTTGGGCATTGAGCATTGAGCGTTGGGCATTGTTTGATACACAAAAAGAGGCTCAATGATGCGTCACCTTCTGCTTCCCACCGTCGCCCTGTTACTGTCGCTCGGCGCGGCGCTTCCGTCCACGCAAGACCGCGCCGGCAGCGACATGGTCGCCCGAATCAGGACGGAGGGGCTGCAGCGCTCCCGGGCGCTGGCGCTGTATCGGACGCTCACCGACGAAATCGGCGCACGGCTGACCGCGTCCCCCGCCCACGTGCAGGCGGCGCGGTGGGCGCGCGATCGGTTCACCGAATGGGGCCTCGCAGACGCGCATCTCGAACCCTACGAGTTCGGCCGGGGATGGTCGCTCGAGCGGATCTCGGTGGAGATGACGACTCCGCGCTACTTTCCTCTCATCGCTTACGCCGATGCGTGGTCGCCGTCAACCGCGGGCCTCGTCAGCGGACGAGTCGTGTACGTCGGCGACAAGACAGCCTCTGAAATCCAGGCGATAGCAGGCCAGCTTCGCGGCGCCATTGTGCTGACGCATCTTCCGCAGACGCAGTTCGTCGACACCGACCGGCCCCAGCCCGGCCTCGACGATCGCCCGGTGGCCACCGGCAATCCGGCGCTTCCGCAGGCGCGGAGTACGACCCCGGTCAACGAGCTCATGCCGCTGCTGAAGCGGGCGGGCGCTGCTGTGGCGCTGAAGCCGAGCGCGTACCGCGACGGCACGGTAGGCGTCACCGGCAATCGCGGCACGCCGTCCGACGCGCTGCCGTCGATTGTCGTGGCCGGCGAGCAGTACAACATGATCGCGCGCCTGGCTGCGGGCGGACAGCCTGTCTGGCTCAGGGTCGAGCTCCGGACGCGCTACTTGGAGGACGATCGGAACAGCTACAACGTCATCGCCGAAATCCCCGGACGTGACCCAGGACTGCGCGACGAGGTCGTGTTGATCGGGGGGCACCTCGACTCGTGGCATACCGCCAATGGCGCCACAGACAACGCCGATGGCGCGGTCGCGGTGATGGAGGCGATGCGCATCCTTGGCGCGCTCGGCGCCCAGCCGCGGCGCACGATCAGAGCGGCCCTGTGGAGCGGCGAAGAGCAGGGTCTGCTCGGCGCGTCCGCCTACATCGCGCAGCACTTCAACAGCCAGGCGGCACGCGACCGGCTCGCCGTGTACCTGAACGACGATCCGGGAAGCGGCAAGACATTGGGCTTCTACATGGAAGGGAATCGCGCGGCGAAGGCGATCTTCGATGCATGGCTCGAGCCGCTGCGGGACCTCGGCGCCACGCGCAACATCATCGAGGGCATCGGCAGCACCGACCACGTTCCCTTCAATGGCGCCGGGTTGCCCGGCTTCAACGTGATCAAGGACTTCGACGGATATGACGAGCGCACCCGCCACACCAACGCCGATTATCCCGAGCGCATGAGTGAAGACGAGCTGAAGCAGTCCGCCATTGTCATGGCGACCTTTGCGTGGCAGGCGGCCGTGCGCGACGAGAAGATCCCGCGGATGCCGGCCAGATAGTCGGGAGAGTGGGCACTGGCCTGCCCCTCATTCAGCCGGGCGACGCAAAACGGTGTTAGGCTCTGCGGATGCTCCGTGCACTCCTGCTTTCGATCCTCCTGCCGGCCGCGCTGCTCGCGCAGGCGCCGGCGCCGAAGACCGCTGCCCCGGCTCCCAAGCCTGCTCCAGCGCCTCAAAGGGCACCTGCGTCGCCTCCCGCAGCGCCCCAGGCGACGACGGCCGCGAAGCCCCCGGCTCCCGCCGCCATTGCGCCGATGACAGACGAGGAGAAGACGATCTATGCGCTGGGTCTCGCCGTGCAGCGCTCGCTTCGACAATTCGATTTCACGGCCAGCGAACTCGAGATCGTCAAGCGTGCCCTCGGCGACGCCGCAGCCGGCAAGCCCGCGGTGGATCTGACGGAGTGGGGACCGCGGATCGATCCGCTCGCCAAGGCACGCGCCGCCCGTGTGGCCGCGCGTGAGAAAACGGCGGCTGCCGAGTACGTCGCGAGAGCAGCGGCAGAGACGGGTGCGGTCAAGTCGGCCTCAGGGCTGGTCTACCGGGAGGTCGCGGCCGGTGCGGGCGAGTCGCCGAAGGCAAGCGACACGGTGAAGGTTCACTACCGCGGCACGCTCACCGACGGCACCGAATTCGACAGTTCCTACGCGCGGAACGAACCTGCCGAGTTCCTGCTTCAGGGTGTGATCCCGTGCTGGACCGAGGGGGTCCAGAAGATGAAAGTCGGCGGAAAGGCTCGCCTCGTGTGTCCGTCCGATCTCGCATACGGCGACAACGGGAATCAGGCAATCCCGGGAGGCGCGGCGTTGGTCTTCGACGTCGAACTGCTCGAGATCGTCGCCGCTCCGGCACCACGGCCCGCGAACTGAGGCAAGGAGCGGTCTAACGCGGTGGCAGCTGTTAAAAAGCCACCATGTAGGTCATCTTTGCCACGAGCGCGCGGTCGAGCATGGCGCCGGTGTTCGAATCGCGCCGCTCGTTGAAGACAAGAAAGAAGTCGCTCAGCCGGTGGTGAATGATGTTGAACCGCAGGTTCGAGGTCCACTCCCGTGCATCCGTGTTGTATTGCAGCAGCGCATTGGCGAACGCGATGGTCGAGAATCCATATTCGACGCGCGCGGTAATGAGATCGGTCGTGTAAGCGCCGCCTCGAAGCCGAATCTGGTTGCGCGACTCATTGATTGAGGCGTTGAGCCGGCCGCGCAACCGTATTGCCGCTCCGACACCATATGACTGCTTGTGGCCGTCGTAGAAGTCGCCGACGTCCACGCGGCCATTCAGCGAGACCGGCGCCGAGACATTCGTGCGCCAGCTGGTGTGCCAGTCGTTGAACTCGTAGCGGCCGATGGGAATCGAGATCCCGCGCCGCCGGTTGATCTGGAACGGTACGAGAAGGTTCTCGGTCGTCGGATCCACGCCGAGCTCGCCGCCGCTGCCGTCCTGGAGATTGATGCTCATGTGCGCGCCGATCAGACGGGATTGCAGCTCGCCCGTCAGCCACGACACGTTCGTGACCCCGAGATGCGGAAACAGCTCGCGCAGCCACTTCGAGAGGCGCGTGGGTCGAAACCGCGCGCCGTACGTGCTGTCGAATTTGGCCACGCCGGTGCGCGGCACGAACCCCATCTCGTCGTTGAACCGCTCGCCAATTCGGACGTACGTGCCTTGAAGCTCCCAGCGCCTGTCGCGGTAATGGACGCCGGCGTTGCCCATTGATTCGCTGCCTCGACCGGGGGTCACCGCCAATGGGGAGAACGCCCTGGCCATCGCGACGTTGAGGTCCAGATTCTCAAAAAACCGGAAATTGGCGTCGGCCCCAACGACCCGGTTGTACCTGGGTCCGTTGGCCTCTTTGTTCAGAACGATGACCCCGACGTCTGAGTTCGCCAGAACGTTCCGACGAAGCCTGAGTGCGGTGAAGTTGCTCGCGAGCGAGGTGTTCCTGCTTCGCTGCTGAATATTGAGGAGCCCGACGGCATAGGCGCCAGAGCGACCTGTCAGGCGCGTGCCAGCGGCAATCGGAATCGATTCGCCGTTCTCCGAGAGTCCAATCCGGCGACTGAAGAACAGGATCGCATCCGTTTGTCTTCCACTGGTCAATCCGCCGCCGCCAAACACGACGCCGCGACCCTGCCCGAACTGGAAGATCCCTGAATTCTCCAGAAAGAAATCGCGCTTTTCAGGAAAGAACAGACTGAACCGTGTGAGGTTCACCTGCTGCTCGTCGGCTTCGACCTGCGAGAAGTCGGTGTTGACCGTGAAGTCCCAGGTCAGGCCACTCGTGACACCGTACTTCACGTCGAGGCCCACATCTCCATCGGTGCCGACATCCGCCCTCGAAGACTCGCCGGCGCTCCCGAGCACGTACGGTTTCAGGCGGATGTCGTTGCCGGGCCGGACCCCTTGCAGACCCGCGAGTGTCCCCGCCAGCGAGACCCGTTGCAAATCGTAGATGCGCGGCACCGGCGCCCAGAAGCTGTCTTCGTTCCGCCGCCGGATCCGTCGCTGGAAATTGACGCCCCAGGTCTGCTCATCGGCGCTGCTGAACCGCAGCGTCCGGAACGGAATCGCGATCTCCGCGTACCACCCCGCCTCCGTGATGCGCGCTTTCACGTCCCACAGCGCATCCCAGTTCTCGTTGACCTCCCGCCCCTCGTTGATCGTCTGCGCGTCCCATTTCGCGCCGTGCGCGTTGGTCGCGAACATGTAACCGTTCCGTTCGTCGTGGAACGTGTCCAGGATGATCTCGAAATCGTCGCCGGACTCACGGTTGAAGTCCTTCGCCAGTTCGCTGGTCAGGATGTTGAACGGTTCGCGATCGTGTGCGAACACTCCGAAGTACAGGTTGTTGGCGTCGTACAGCACGCGCACATCGGTATCTTCCGTGGCGGGCTCTCCTTCGCGGGGATCGTTCTGTATGAAGCCGCGCGCTACCGGCGCGCGGGCCCAGTCCGATTCATCGAGTGCGCCGTCGATCCGGATCGGCCCGGTGGCGCGAACGGCCGGCAGCGTGCGCTCGGTCCGGGCCGTCTTATAGTCGATCTGACCGGCCGCGCCGCTGAGCGGCCACAGTGCACAGGAACCGAAGAGAAGCGCTGCGGCTGGAAGAATGCGAACGCTGAACATGGCGTAGACCCGGCGCATGATATCGCAGGTGAGCGGGGGGGGCCGTTCGGGGTACGCACGTCGGCTCCAGCGCGTGATCAGGCTGGGCCCTCTTCTCGAACTCGTTCGCCGGCCATGCGAACCGCCTCGATCAGTGCCTCCAGGTCCTGCTCAGTCGTGCGGAAGTTCACAATACAGGCTCGAAGAACGAAGCGACCAGCCAATTCCGTCCCTGTAAGAAAGACGTCTCCATCACTCTGAACGAGCTCCAGTAACCTTCGATTGAGACGATCGCTATCCGAGGCGTGACCCGAAAAAGCGCGCGGGCGGTAACGAAAGCAGGTGACACTGAGCGGACCAGCAGCAACGAGTTCGAAATCCGGCAACTCACGCAGGCGCTGCTGCAGTGTTCGCGCCAGGTTAATGTCTCGGGCAATCGCCCGGCGGTACCCGTCCACCCCAATCTGCTTGAGAGCAAACCACAACTTCAGCGCCCGGAATCCGCGGCTTTGCTGGATACCGAACTCGGAAAACCACGGGAGAGCCGCCTCGTCACGCAAATAGGGTGGAACCAGAGAGAATGCGTCACGCATCGCACGAGAATCGCGCACGAGCGCACATCCACATTCAACCGGCACGTACATCCATTTGTGCGGATCGACGGCGACGCTGTCGGCCCTTTCCATACCGCGATACAGCTCCGCCAGTTCCGGCAGCAGCGCTGCCGGGCCTCCATACGCAGCGTCGACGTGAAACCAGATGCTCTCGGTCTTACACAGGTCCGCAATGTCGCTGAGAGGATCTATCGCGCCGGTATTAACCGTTCCCGCGCTGGCCGCAACGCATGCTGGCATCAGTCCCGCGGCCCGATCATCGGCGATCTGCTGCCTGAGTGCGTGCAGATCCATCCGCCAGTCCGCGGTGACCGCGACACGGCGGAGCTGTGCGTGACCGATTCCGAGGAGTTCGATGGCTTTCTGGATGCAGCTGTGGCCCTCGGTCGACGCATACACAGTCAGAAGGGGACCCACGCCGCCGAGGCCGCGGACACGCACGTCGCCGCTGGTCCTGACGTCGCGCATGACGGCAAGCCCGATGAGATTCGCGACCGATCCGCCACTGGTCAAAATGCCGCCGCTCGTCGCTGGGAAGCCCACGATCTCGCGAATCCAACTCAGAACGGCGTGTTCGACGTACGTCGCCGCATGATCGCCACCCGCCACGCTGGGGTTCAATCCGGCCGCCAGCAGTTCCGCAAGCGCGCCTATGGGTGCTGAAGGCGGGTTGATCCAACCGAAGAAACGTGGGCTGCCGTTACCCATTGGAAAACGAAAGATGGTCGAATCGACGTAGTCGAGTAGTGCGTCGGGGTCGGACGGGGCGAGCGGAAGCGGCTGGTGCATCAGTTCATGGCGAGTCTCTTCCGGCACCGGGGACCGGCAGGGCTTGCGCGACAGCGACCCGAAGTAGTCGGCAAGCAAATCGACCGCGCGGTACCCCAATCGACGAAATTCATCCGGTGGAATGTCAATCATCGATTCCATGCCTCGGGATTCCGATCCCCTGCTTTACGCATTCCGACGGTGTTCGAATGGCAGCGGCCTTACGGTGCTACACAAGTGAAGCTTGACGAAGCTTCAATATCTCCAGATCCGTTGTACTTCGGCCACGCGGGATAGACACACAACGGCCGGGTGCGGCCCTTGTTCGCGGCATTGGCATCGGTGGCGAGAAGTGTACCCGGCGCCTTTCCCCGAGTGACCCAACTATCCAAGGCGCCCAATGAATCAAATTTCGCATTGAACACCCCGTTCCCGTGTCCAAATCCAGGGATGTAGTAGAACCGAACAAATGAGTCGAGCGCGGTCTGGCCGAACCTGTCCACGAGGCGACTGTAGTAGTTCAGTGTGTTGTGAGAAGTGATGGAGTCGTCAATCGACCCAACCATCAGTACGAGCTTGCCACCTCTCGCCATGAACTGGGTCAGGTCGACGCTGTTCGCGTCGAGAATGCTGGACGCTTCAACGATGCGTGCGGCCCACTGATTCGGATCGAAGGCCAGGGGGTCAACCGTCGGATTCCTGGTAATGACGTAGCGAATCGTCCCGTCGGCCGGCCTGAGCTGAAACGCGTCTGCCGGGACCGGTGGCCTCGAGGGCACGGCCGAGTTTCCGAGCGTGTTGTTGAGGAACGTGGCGCCCTCCAAGATCGGCCACTTCGGGTACGTTGTGAGCCCTGCCGCCGTAGGAAAGCTGAGAGTGAAGGGCGAGTTGATCGTGTCGACCGTCTTGAGCTGCGCATCGGACAGGCAGCCGTCACCGGTATCTACGCCGCCCGCGCAGCGCAACGTGGCGCGCAACGTGTCCATGGTGAACGCTTTGTTGCAGCCGGGCACGTTGCTGATGATGCCATCGGCAATGCCGTCGAGGCCGTCGCAGGCGGCATACACCGCGGCAACCAGGGTCTTCACCTTGTTCGGATTGATCCACCCGGTCCCATTTCGGTCGTAGAGCGCCTTGGCGAAGTGTTGTGAGCCGAGGTGCATCAGCAACAGGTTGTACGCGGGGTACTGGGCAATGACGCCGTCGAAGTCGGCCGGATATTTCTGTGCCGCGATGAGCCCTTCGTGCCCGCCTTGGGATCCCCCGGCAAAATACGAGTGTTCAACCGGTGACCCGTACCGCGCCTTGACGAGGTACGTGGCGACATCATGGGTCTTCTTGACTTGCAGGTGTCCGAAGTTCGCGAGCGCCTCGTCGTTGAGGGCGAACGTGCCATCAAACCCGCCACCTTCGTGACCTGAGTCGCTGCCAACCGTGACGTACCCCAGCGCGAGCGGCGTCGGGGCGGAGGCCACCTGATTGGAGACACCCCCAAGGCCTGTCACGAGTACTCCGTCATAGCCGCCCCCACCCATCTGAAGCAGTCGGTTATTCCAGTTCGTGGGGAGATTGAGCTCAAATTTGATCGGCGGCGCGGTGGGATCAACAGGATGGATGGATCCAAGGACCTTGCAGAACTCGCCGTTGGCGTTCCCGGCATCAGTTGCAAGGACGAGAGCCGCTGACACTACCACGCCTCCGTTGGTCGGCAGCCCGATGGCGGTGCGCGGAATCGCCTCGCCCTGCAGAGCCGCGCATTTCCGCTGGGCACTGCCTGCCGACGACTGCGCCAGCGGCGCGTGCATTTCTGCCCACCAGAAGGAGCCGATGGCGACGACCCCCAACGGCATGAGCCTGCTTCGCACGAGGTGTCGCAAAGATGACATGGTGAAACTCCCAAAGCCTTCTAGCGGGCTGACCGCCGCATCCCGGTTCCGCCCGCGTGGCTCGCAGCATAACTCCCTACAGGGCTGCAACGAACCGAATTGGAAACCCGCATCGGCTTATGAGAATTCGATTATCAGGCGGCGCAACTCTTCGCGGACGGATGCGAGATCGGCAAGGACCTTCTCCGCCTCGTCAACCGTACGCTGCAGATCGTCTCTCGTCGGCACGCCGCCGCGCTGGACTTCGACGGCGAGATCCCGCGTGGTGACGGCACAGGCCTCACAGATCTCGACGGTCTGCCCGTGCGCGTGAAGGATTTTCAGAAACTCGTTGCGGTCGTCGGGGGTCACTACACAATTCTACCGACGGGGCAGGGGCGGGTCGTAGGGCGGGTCTTAAGACCCGCCCCTACACCGTCGTTACACGGTCAATCGGCAATCAGGTCCGATGTAAATCCGCCTGCCAGCTTTTGACGCCCCGCTTGATCTGATCGGCGCTCAGGTTTTCCGCCACCGTGCGGTCGCACAGCGCCGGCAGCTCGGCGTCCGACGCGAATCGTAATGCAACAATCTGCGGCGTCGAGAGCTTGGAGAAATCCCGATCGCGGCCGAGGCGCGCCAGCCGGCCGTGCATTTCCAGCCGGATGATCCGGTCTTGCAGCTTCGTGGTGTAGAGGCGGCTGATCAGCACGAGCGTCAACACGCCAAATGACAGCGACAGGAGACCAAATGCGACCCAGGATGGCTGGACGTAAGCGAACCTTGCAAACATGATGATGGCGATAAACGTGAACAACCCCGCCACCGCCGTCATTGTCGGCCGGTGTGCGTGACTTGCGTAACTCTGTTCTGCCATTGTGTGACTCCTCTCAGGCCAACCAGTTCGGCCTCGAGACCAATTTTCATTTCAACGGGCCACGTCCTCGACTTCTCTCGGGACGCCCTGAGCCAAGTCGAGGGACGTGGCTGCGTCGGAGTGAAAACCCCGTGAGATTAGGACCGTCAGGAATCCCCGTCGAGCAGATCGCCGATGCCGCCGAGGAGCGACCCCTCCTCGCGGCGGCCTCCACCAATGCCTGGAATCGCCTTGTAGATCCGGCCGGCCAACCGGCTGAGCGGAAGCGACTGGAGCCAGACGCGGCCCGGCCCGGTCAGCGTCGCGAAGAAGAGCCCTTCGCCGCCGAAGAGCGCGGTCTTGATACCCCCAACGAGCTGGATGTCGTATGTCACGGACGGCTGCAGCGCGACGATGCAACCGGTGTCCACGCGGAGCGTCTGTCCTGCCTGCAGCTCGAGCGGATGCACGGTGCCGCCCGCATGCACGAAGCAGAGGCCGTCGCCCTCGAGCCGCTGCATGATGAACCCTTCGCCGCCGAACAGGCCGACGCCGATCCGGCGCTGGAACGCGATGCCGATCGACACGCCGCGCGCGGCGCACAGGAACGAGTCCTTCTGGCAGATCAGCGTGCCGCCCAGCTGCTTCAGATCCATCGCCAGGATCTTGCCTGGATAGGGCGCCGCAAACGCGACCTGCTGCTTTCCCTTTCCCTGGTTGGTGAAGACAGTCATGAAGAGGCTCTCGCCGGTGAGCAGCCGCTTGCCCGCCCCGAGGAGCGCCCCCATCACGCTGGATCGCGGCGAGGTCCCATCGCCAAATATCGTTTCCATCTGGATCGCCGCTGTCATGTACATCATCGAGCCGGCTTCGGCGACCGTGCTCTCGCCGGGATCCAGCTCGACCTCGACGAACTGCATGTCGCTGCCAACGATCCGGTAATCGACTTCATGTGCCATGAGACGCTGTACCTGCCTGTCAAATTCCCAAGAGCCGACTCCCAACTCCCAAGGCGCCGTCTTTGTGCCCTTTCAGATCGCGTTTGACACTCTCGGCGCGGGCACAACGGGTTTGTCGGGCTCAGGCGTGAAGTCCTCGCCGGGATTGATGAATCGATCGGTTTCGAACTTGTACTGCTTGTCGTACAGCTGACGATAGCGGCCGTTGAGCGCGAGCAGCTCCGCATGCGTGCCGCTCTCGACGATCTCTCCGGCCTCGAGCACGAGGATCTGATCCGCACTCCGGATGGTTGACAGCCGGTGCGCGATCACGAACGTCGTCCTCCCGGACCGGAGCCGCCGCAGGCCGTCCTGGATCATCTGCTCGCTCTCACTGTCGAGGCTCGACGTCGCCTCGTCCAGGATCAGGATGCGCGGGTCGGCCAGAATCGCGCGCGCGATCGACACGCGCTGCCGCTGCCCGCCTGACAGCTTGATGCCTCGCTCGCCGACGACCGTATCGTACCCCTCCGGGAACTGGCTGATGAACTCGTCGCAGTGCGCGATGCGGCACGCCTCCTTGATCTCCGCGAGCGTGGCGGTCGGATTGGCGTACCCGACGTTCTCCGCAATCGTGCCGTCGAACAGGAAATTCTCCTGCAGCACCGAGGCGAGCTGCCCTCGGTAGTCGAGCAGCCGCAGCTCCGAGAGATCGGTGCCGTCGACCAGCACACGACCCTGCGTCGGCCGGTTGAACGCCATGACGATGCTGATGAGCGTGCTCTTGCCAGACCCGCTCGACCCGACGAGCGCTGTGGTCGTGCCGGGGGCCGCCTGAAATGACACGCCGCGGAGCACCGGATGTCCCGGGTTGTACTCGAACCAGACCTTGTCGAACACCACGTCGCCCGCGAGCCGCCCGACCGCCTTCCGCTGCCGATCCTCGTCGAGCTCCGTCGTCATGTTGAGGATCTCGCGAATGCGATCGAGGCCGGCAAAGGCCTCCGTGATTTGCGTGCCGATCGAGGCGATCGAGACGAGCGGCGCGGCCACGAGGCCGATGAAGAATATGTAGGTGATCAGTTCGCCGAGCGTCATCTGGCCCGCGAGGATCGCGCGTCCCCCAAGCCCGATCATCAGGACGCCGATGATGCCGATGATCACCGTGCTCCCGGCAGTTGTCGCGGAGACGCCGGTCATCGACTGCGCAACGTTGCGGAACAGGCGATGCGCCCCCTTCGTGAAGACGATCTCTTCGCGCTTCTCCGCTGTATAGGACTTCACCACGCGGATGCCGCCAAGCGCCTCGGTCAGGCGGCCCGTGACTTCCGCGTTGATCTTGCCGCGCTCGCGGAACAGCGGCCGGAGCGTCTTGAAGGCGTACGCCATGCCGCCGCCGAACAGGCCGAGCACGACAAGCGTGATCACCGTGAGCTGCCAGTTCAGCCAGAAGAGAACGCCAAGACCGATGACGGCGGTGACAAGGCCGCCGACGAGCTGCACGAGGCCGGTGCCGACGAGATTTCGAATGCCTTCCGCATCGCTCATGATGCGGGAGATGAGCACACCGGTCTGCGTCGAATCGAAGTAGCGGACCGGCAGCCGCATGACGTGCGCCTGCACGCGCTTCCGCATGTCGGTGATCGCGCGCTGCGCCGCCACGCCGAGTGTCTGCGAAAGGGCGAATGAGGTGACCGCCTGCACGATCGTCGCGGCGCCGGCCGCCAGGGCGATGGGCATCAGCAGATCCGTCCGCCCCTTGCCGACGACGTCGTCGATGAGCCACTTGGATGAGGCCGGCAGCACCAGGCCCGCCAGCCGGCTCACGAGCATCAGGATGAGGCCAATCGTGAGCCGCCGCCGGTGGGCCCAGAGGAGCTCGCGGGCCTCGCGCCACGCCTCGGATGCGGATACCTTCTTTTTGGCAGACTCGGAGCTCAGAACTCCAAAGCGGCGTCCCGTCCGTTCGCCGGTGCGTTGTCTGAAACCTAGATTCGCGGCCATGCCATAATCAGAAACTTGTGAGTGACACCAAAGATACGAAAGAACCCGAAGAGGCTGGTCCGCGTGAGCGGCGCCAGACGTCGAGCCGCGGCGTGCGCACCAGCGATACTACGACGCGCGGAATACGCATCGAGGTCCAGAGCACGTACATGCCCGAGCGCAGCGCCCCAAGCGACGCGCAGTACCTGTTCGAGTACCACGTGCGCATCTCGAACGTCGGCAGCGAGACGGCCCAGCTGATCTCGCGCGAGTGGATCATCACCAACGCCGACGGCGAGGTCGAACGCGTCAAGGGTCCGGGCGTCGTCGGCGAGAAGCCGATCCTGACTCCTGGCACATCGTTCGAGTATAGAAGCTTCTGCCCGCTCAAGACGTCGGTCGGATCGATGCAGGGCAGCTACCAGATGGTAACCGCGAACGGCGACCAGTTCGACGCGATGATCTCCCCCTTCACGCTCGCTGTCCCGAACGCGTTGAATTAGAGAGCCTGGGAGTCCGCCTAAAGGCGGACTCAATCGAGACTTGCCTTCTCCGAATCCCCCATCTGCACGTTCGCCGTCGGAAAATACTCCTTCCACCGCCGCGTGACGGTTTGCGCGGTCGCCTCATCGCACGACAGCTCCTTTGGAAACGCCGGCTTCAACCGCGCGTCGATGACGATGGGCGCACTGTAGGCGAGATGATTGCGCACCACCCGCCGCTCGGCGGCGTGGATGTCCGCCGCCGGCTCGAAGCGCGTGAACGTGGTCCAGAGGAAATTCATCGAGCTCGCGGCGGCGCGCGCCGGCTCTTCCGTGATGACGACGAGCGGCCAGTCACGGAAGACCTCCTCGTTCGCAAGCCGCGATGCTGCATCGGGCTCCACGGTCCGGGAGGCTGTGCCAACGATCAGACAGCCGGGACAGAAGACTCGCACGTCGGTGACACCCTGTGGAGCGGCTGCGGTGAACTGCCGTGGCAGCTCACGCACGGGATCGCCGAGTCCGAGCCAAACCCCCTTCGACCCCTGGTTCACCGACGGCCCCGTGTAATCGAGCGTGTCCATCGATAGGTTCGAGAACACGTAGAGGTCGGTCTCGGGGTGGGTCCTGGCAAGCAGATGTTCGAGCGTCGCCTTGAAGTTCCGCAGATCGACGTGGCGATCGGTCAGCAGCAGGAACTTCGTGAGCGACAGCTGCCCTTCGCCGAGGATCCGGAACGCGCTGGCCATCGCCTCGCGTCCGTAGCGTTGTTTGACTACTGCGGCGGCAAACGAGTGATAGCCGGTCTCGCCGTACGACCAGAGGCGCTCCACGGCAGGCATCACGAGCGGAAACAGCGGCGACAGCAGCTCCTGCAGCAGGTCGCCGATGTAGAAATCCTCCTGCCGCGGCTTGCCTACGACGGTGGCCGGGTAGATCGCGTCCGTGCGGTGCGCAACGCGGTTGACCTGGAAGATCGGATAGTCGTGCTGCAACGAATAGTAACCGTAGTGATCGCCAAAGGGTCCCTCGGGACGCCGGACGCCCGGCGGCACCTCGCCGATGAGCGCGAACTCGGCGTTCGCAATGAGGGGATGCGGTCCGTGACCACGGACCTGCGGTAGACGCTCGCCCGCAATCAGTGACGCCAGCATCAGCTCCGGCACGTTCTCGGGCAGCGGCGCAATCGCGGACAGGATCAGCGCGGGGGGACCGCCGAGAAACACCGTGGCCGGAAGCGATTCACCCCGCGCGTCCGCAACCGCGTAGTGGTATCCGCCGCCCTTGCCGATCTGCCAGTGCATGCCGGCCGTCCGCGCGTCGTGCACCTGCATGCGATACATGCCGAGGTTGGATCCGCCGCGATCGGGATGCGTCGTGTAGACGAGCGGCAGCGTGATGAACGGCCCGCCATCCTCCGGCCAGCAGGTAATCGCAGGAAGACGATCCAGGTGCACGTCGGCCGTGACGCGTTCCGCGACTGGTCCAGTCGTGACGCGCTTCGTGCCGACCTTCAGCAGCTCGAGACCGACGTCACGCGCGCCCCACAGCTTGGCCGGCGTTGGGGGAAGCATCGTCTCGGCGAGCTCGACGACTCGGCGAATCAGCCGGAGTGGCCGCTCGCCAAATGCCAGCTCCGCACGCCGAGCGGTGCCGAACAGATTCGTGACGAGACGGAAACCGGCTCCTGTGACGTTGCTGAAGAGCAGCGCCGGCCCGCCCGCCGCGATGACGCGTCGATGGATTTCGGCAACTTCGAGATGACGATCGACCGGCGCGTCCACCGTGACGATGTCCCGGTCACGGTGGAGATGGTCAATGAATGCGCGGAGGTCTGGAAAGGACATCTGCCGGGATCCGGGATCCGGGATCCGGGATCCGGGGAGTCGAGTCCCGAATCCCGAATCCCGAGTCCCGCCTAGCTCGCGGCCGCGGCCTGCATCGGCTCGTCGGCACTGCCGCCGTAGATGGCCGGCACCTTCGATCCCATCGGGCGCAGGTACGCCGCGAGCTGTCCACGATGATGGATGCTGTGATTGTTGGCGAGGCCGAGATACGAGACGGCCGGCAGCTTCATCATGCCGAAGAAATCGACCTCGCGCACCAACTTGTCAGACGGCAGCGCGCGGAGCTGTTTCAGCTTGTCGGGCACTGTCTTCTGATAGAAGGCGACGATCTCGTCGGCGCTCTTGAACTCCGACTCCGCCTTTTCACCTGCCACGGGATCGAACTCGAACTTGCCGTCGATGATCGACTGGAGAAACCAGTTGTCGGCGACTGCCATATGCGCGGCCAACTCCCGGGCGCTTCTCGCCTTGGCGTCCGGCTTGTAGTCGCCATCGCCCGTCTTCACCGCCGCAAGTACCTTGCACGTGGTTGGCACTTCGCCTTCCATCAAACCGGCGAATTGTTCGACGAGAAGTCTTGCCTGTTCAGCGTTCATGATTTGCCTCCTCCCGGGCGGGTCTGAAGACCCGCCCCACACCAACGGTTATCGTGTCAGCTTCCGGTATTTGATCCGATGCGGAGTGTCCGCCTCCGCGCCCAGGCGGCGATGCCGGTCCGCTTCGTAGTCCTGGTAATTCCCTTCGAACCACACGACCCGGCTGTCGCCCTCGAACGCGAGCATGTGCGTGGCGATGCGATCGAGAAACCAGCGATCGTGGCTGATAACGACGGCACAGCCGGCATAGTTGAGCAGCGCCTCTTCGAGCGCGCGCAGGGTGTCGACGTCGAGGTCGTTGGTCGGCTCGTCGAGCAACAGCAGATTCGATCCGCGCTGCAGCAGCTTCGCCAGGTGCACGCGATTGCGCTCGCCGCCCGACAGCGTGCCGACCTTCCGCTGCTGCTGCGCCCCCTTGAAGTTGAACCAGGAGACGAACGCGCGCGACGCGACCGGGCGCTTGCCGATGGTCAGCTCATCCTCGCCGCCGGAAATCTCCTCCCACACGCTCTTGTTGGGCGCAAGGGCATCGCGGCTCTGATCGACGTACCCGGACTGCACCGTCTCCCCGAGCCGCAACGTCCCGTCGTCCGGCTTCTCCTGGCCGGTGATCATGCGGAACAGCGTCGTCTTGCCCGCGCCGTTGGGGCCGATCACGCCGACGATGCCGCCGCGCGGGAGCGAGAAGCTCAGGTCGTCGATGAGGAGCTTGTCGCCGAAGCCCTTGCGCAGGTGGTCGGCCTGGACGAC
>Ga0070699_100000124_pt1 | contig 71076 bp, 105 predicted proteins | sample KBSK1503metaG_FD_65473 | JGI IMG/M metagenome (GOLD analysis project Ga0070699, IMG submission 65473) | Corn, switchgrass and miscanthus rhizosphere microbial communities from Kellogg Biological Station, Michigan, USA - KBS K1-50-3 metaG | ecosystem: Host-associated > Plants > Roots >... | reverse complement strand
TCCTCCGGGGTCCGGGGGTCGGACGCCTGCATCTGGTCGACGGTACTATCACTATTGCGGTAGTCAAGTCTAGCTTGGTCACCGGAGGCCAGGCGGCGGAGCTCGGCTTCGCGGCGGCGGCGGCGGCGATCGCTGAGGGGTTCGGTCTCCCCGGCCATCAGGCGCCAGGCGACGTAGTGGGCGATCCCGGCGGCGACGATGCAGTCGTCATGGGCGCCCCGGGCGGCTTCGGCTTCCCAGAGGGCGCCATCGGTCTGGAAGTCCCGCATTTCATCGAGGGTGAAGCGGGAATTGAGGCGGCAGTCGGAGTAGCCGGTGAGGGGATCGATCGTGGTCACGCCCGTGTAGAGCTGATCAAGGAGGATGGGGCGGGTGCGGGCGGTGGTGACCCAGCCGAGTTTGGTGGTGAACCGTTTAATGGGGTCGGCTTGGTCGAGGACCTCCCAGACGTAGAAGTGCCGGTAGCCAAGGTGGAGCTGGAGGGTGTCCTGGACCGAGAGGCCGTGGTTGTTGCACTCGATGGCGGCGAGGGCCTCGCGGTCGTCGGGCCATTTGTAGAGATGGCCGATGGCGTCGATCACGTAGGCAAACTGGCGCGGGGGGACCGAGTCGGAGATCCACTGGGCCACCTGCTCCTCGCCCTCCTCGATCGTGCCCATCCTGAATACATCGCAGACGGAGCGATCCTGGCCGAGGCCGTCGGAGACATCGCAGCCGAGGATGTAGCGGTGGCCGCGGCGGGGATGCTGCCAGATCTGAAGCGAGCCGAAGAGGTGGGCGAGTTCCTTGAGTTCGGCGGGGGAGTAACGATGGAATCCGAATCCTTTCGGCACTTCATAGTGGGGGCGGGCTTCGGGGAGGAGGATCATGCTGACGACACCCCGCCACTCCGGCGGAGGTACTCCAGCAGCGGCGTCGACCGGAAGAAGTGGTCACATACGCCAGGGAGGAGCACCTGCATTGTGACGGCGTTGATCTCCTCGATCGTGACCCCCCGAATGGCCGGGACCACGATGATCGGCGAGGGCGTCCAGAGCAACTGCTCGACGTCCACGGTGGCCGCGATCGGCAGCGCCAGCAGCGAGCGGAGGAAGGCGCGGCGGGAGGGGTGAATCATTCCGGGGGGGATTCTACAACAAGCGTCTGGGGGCCGGGGCCCTCGGGGAGGGCGGAGGCGGCGCGGAGGCGCTCGGCGGCGAGGCGTTCCCGATCGATCCGTTGCTCGGCGGCCAGCTCACGGAGGAGGGCCTCCCGATCTTCCTTCAATTCGCCATGGGGGGCGACCTGCCAGAGATCCACCAGCGGCTTGGCCTGCCGCTCCAGCCGATCCATGGTCTCGATGGAGAAGATCGACCTCCCTGAATATTGGAAGGCCTCCTCGGGCTCGGCGGGATACTCCTCCAGGAACTTATACAAATGTCCCTTGTGGATCGCCTCGGCCTTGCGGAGTTCATACCAGTAGAGCTGCTCCTTGGCGAGGGTGACGGCGCGGCGCATGTACTGAGGGCCCTTATCCCGCACCCGGGCCGCAAACGCCAAAGTGTCGTCTGCTGGCACCCAACCGTCTGGGACAGGGAGCCAGTATTTGGAGCGCTCGGCGTACCACGGGATGAAGATGTTGAAGGACCGGGTTAAACCTTGCTCGGTGGCCAGCCACTCCTCGTGCCACCAGTTGTGACGACCCTTGGCGGTGGACTCCTTGAGGAAGAGGGTGCGAGGGGTCTGGGGGATGGCCGGCATCAGGGCGTCATCGATGGTCTCGGCGTATTCCCAGGTACTCAGCTCGGTGAGATGACCGACGGAGTAGGTCTTGGATCGGCCGAGTTGGCCCTTCTGCCCGCCCTCCTCCTGCAGGCCCCCTTTCATGGATTTGCCCGATTCCACGATGATCGAGGACCCATTGGCTAACACGAGGTGGGAGTCGGTGTTCCAGAACTTCACGCCCGGCTTGAGCCACCACGGGAGGTGCTGGAAGCCCAATTCGAGCATCCCGAAGATCCCCTGGGAGCCAGAGTTTTGAGGGACGTCGCTGGCCACGAGGCCTTTCACGTAGGTCTGGGTGACGACCCGGTGACCGAGGAGGGCTTCGGCGAGGGTCGAGAAGCCGAGCTGGCGACCCTTGAGACCATTGCACAACAATCCGTCAGGATGGCGAGAGCGCCAGCGGGATTCCTCCTGCCGGGCCAGCTCGGCGAGGATGAGTCGCTGGGACTCCCAGAGGGGATAGAGGGGCTTGAGGGTCTGCCCCTCGGACTGGATGAGCCAATAGCGCTGGGCGAAGTAGGCGAAGTCGAGCGGGCAGCGGAGGCGCTCGTTGGCCACAAACTGCTGCTCCTCGGGGGTGAAGCCGCGGGTGGGGAGCTTGCGGGCATGGTCGTAGATCCCTTCGAGCGAGCGGACCATTGAATGGCAGTGGTCCACGGGGATGGATTCGAGCTTCCCCGAGGGGAGGACCGAGCCAAGGGTGGTCTCAAGACGGGCAATCTTGGCCGCGATCAGGGCGTCGCTGTACACCTGCCCCGGAGTCTACCCCAAGGCACCGGTGGACAGCATCAGGGCCGCGCCACGAAAGCCGTGCCACACCCCGATCGCCGAGAGGAGCCAGAGCACCACGCAGATCACGATCACCACCATGATGATCGTCTTGAAGGGGTCTGGCATGGGGACGTAGGTGAAGAGCAGCCAGAGCAGGAACCCGAGGACCACCAGGACCAGGACCACGGAGATGAGCGAGGAGAGATCCATACAGCCTCCTAGTGTGCCAACGGTCAGGGCAGCGGCAGGAGGTAGATCTGCCCGCCGCTCATGTAGCAGGCCAGCGTGCCCGAGGGATCTAAATTGGCCTTCACCCGATCATCATAGGCCGTGCCACCCCCGTGGGCATAGAGGGGCGTGATGGTGCCGCTCAGCCGGTCGATCAGGCGCAGCTCGAGATCGCTGGAATGGAGGATCCGGTCGCCGCGCACCGACACGTAGCCCATGTTGAGGGTGTCGAAGAGGGGATGGAAGCGTCCCGGTGTGAGAGGTTGGGTGAGATCCCACCAGCCGCACTGGCCGGGATCGGGCTTGTCCGCTTCCCCCACCATCCAGTCGGTGCCGGCGTCGGAATGCCCGAGGGCCCGCTCGGCATCCTTGATCAGGCGGGTCTCCCGGGTGCGGAGGTGAATGACCCGGTTGTCCTCGCCCTTCTGACCCTCGGGGGTTTCTCGGATGCAGACCCAGTCGTCCCCGACCACCGTGGATTCATCTAGGAGGCCGTGGGCCTCGAAGTAGTCCAGGACCCCGTCGTGGAAGACTACCGTGCCGATATTGGGATAGGGCCCGTCGGGGACCCGGCGCTGGACCGTGGCCGAGTGGGTCCGGCCGCTGGGCGAGGAGTGCGGCTGCCAGAGCACACAGTTGTCAAAGCGGGGATCGGTGCTGAGGTCGTAGAGGATCTGATCCGAGCCCGTGAAGGGATCCACGCGGCGGAAGCGTGGGCCGTCGATGAGGTAGATGGCGCCCGCGGCATCCCAGTACCAGCCCTCGGTCTCACCGTGGTAGGACACGGCGAGGGGGCCGCGGGGGATGGAGCGGCGCGTGCGGAGATCGACCTCCCAGAAGATCGGCCCTCCGGAGGCCAGGGAGCCCGCGAAGACCCACGCCGTGGATCCGCCGGAGGCAAAGGCGTTGGCCCAGTACGACATCATCCGCTTGGCGATCGGACCATCTTGGTCGGTGGAGACACGAATAGGGATGCCGGGCTGCGCCGCAGGCAAGGGCCATGGCACAGGCTCCGGCGTCGGCCAGGGGGCCGGCAGGGGCTCGGGGGGAGGCGCCGCAGGTATCTGGTCAAAGAGGCCCGAGCCAGCGTCCGTTCGGACTCGGCCCGTCCGAGACCCAGATCGCTTCCTCGGGCTCTCCGTTCGCAGTGCAGCGGTAGAGGACGTCGTGCCCGTCGGTCTGGCGGGCGTACAGGAATAAATTGTGCGACCCGTGAAATTGCGCGCCGTCGTAGGCGCCGGTAGTCGTGGGCATGGGCGTGGGTCCTTGGTTGTCCGGTGGATGCTCAGGGCTGTCGTTGCGGGGGACGAGCATCGTGTAGCCGTCGGTCCGGATTAGCATGACAGGGACCAGACTGTCCGGCTGGCGCTTCTGCCCATCATTGAGATGGATGGTCATCTCGCCGCGTGCGCCGTTCGGATCGTTCCGGGTGCGCTCGTCCTGCTTGATCTGGATCAGCCCGAGTTCTTCCTCGTTGACGGGCCGGTTGTTGGCATCGAGCCAGACCTTGTTGAAAGAGAGGCAGCCGCCATGATCGCCGGGGCCTCCCACGCGGTACTTGGCGGCATCGTCGTTCCTCGCGTAGACGCGCAGCTCGTTCGTCACCCAGGCGAGGATGCCGACTCCCGTCTCCTTGAGCGTTTCGCCGATGTTCATGGCGTCAGGTGACCTCCCCATTCGTGATGAACCCGTGCCAGCAGGTCGGATCCCGGGGCTGGCCGTTGTCGTACTTGGTGTAGTCGAGCGACGGTGTGAGGGTCAGGGTCTCGAAGGTCTCGCCGGTGCGCTGCCAGTAGTGCCGATAGCCCGGGGCGGGCTCATCGGTGCCGATCGGATTGAGGAAGCGCATCGAGAGAATCTCGGTCGGCCCGTGAACAGGGCAGTCGAAGTTCAGCCCACGGTGAACCCCCTCGGGATCCCCGTGCATGTGCCACCAGTGCGGGTGGAGATCGGTCAGGCGCTGCGGCATCAGTGCGGCTTCGGCGAGAACAGGTTGACGAGGGCGATCCCGGTGTCGATCGCACTCTTGACCACGGGCAGTACCGTCACCTCATCAATCACCTTCCGCTTGCTGTTGATGCCCGTGATGGCGAGTTCCACCAGCGCGACGACGTGCGCCTTCTTGTCCGCCCCGGAGGCACCCTTGAGCTGTTGCGCCTCCTCGATGCCTTGAATGATGGTGGGGACCAGTACTGGAGGGAGCCCCGGAATGAGCATGAACGCCCACGGCAACAGTCCCCGGACGATCGTCAGCCATCTCTGCATGAGGTTCTCCTTCATCGTGACCACATCACTTCCGCGCCATAGGTCAGCGGCCGTCGCCACGTCTTCCCGACCCACACCTGCACGGCCCAGGTGTTGTTCACCCGGGCGACAATGGCGGCATTCCCACCCGCTTCGGTGGCGATCCCGACCAGGGCTATGGTCTTATCCTTGGGGAGCGTGGCGACGGCCCGGGCGATCGAGGCCGTGATGTCCGGGATCAGGTGGTCGGGCGGCTGGGCGAAGGCGACACCAGGCATATCAGGCTCTAGGGTTCACAGCACCATTTGACCACGGCCATCGCCAGCACCAGGCAGGCGATCCCCCCGACCACGCTCCAGGTGACCGACGGCGAGAGGAAGTGTACCCCAATCACGCCGCAGATCACTGCGAGCCCGTCGGCGTGCCGCTTCAGGATCGTGATCGTGCGTTTGACCTGCGCATCGCTCGGGCGAAACAGGTTGTAGAAGGTCGTCACCGGCCCGCCTCGTGCGCCCGCGCTTCCTCTTCGACCCGGAGCTGCGCCGCGTGCCGATCCGCGAGAATCTGATCGAGTTCCGTGATGCGCTTCTCGACGCGCACGATCTCGTCCTTGGCATCGGGGGACAGCCGCCTCAGCACCAGGGCGAGCGCCCGCAGGGAGTCCCGCTCGGCGGTACGCGCGGCGGTCATGTCGCTATTTACGAGGATGTGAATTTTCTTCCCCTGCTCGTCAATCGCCGTGAGCTGCTCCGCGATGCGCCTGTCCGCCTCACTGGCGAGTCGGGCGACTTCGTCCGTACGGGCCACGGTTTCGGCCTGGGCCTTGAGGAGCAGCTCCGCGGCATCAGCCGCTTGTGTCGCAACCGCCTTGACCTCCCGCGCGGCAGCGGCCACCCGTTCCGCGACCAGATCCTGCCTGGCGTAGTCCTCCTCCCGCTCCTTTTTCTTGAGGGCGGCCTGGGCGGCTGCCGTCTCGATCGCCAGCACCGAATCCCGTCGTTCCTTCCGGGACTGCACGAAGCCCTGGACCAAGGTGAGGAGGATGAGCTGCAATCCCGCAATCGCCGCGAGGGTGATGGGTTCCATCAGCGTGGCCTGCTCAGGAGGGGCTCACCAAGAATACATCAGGAGGTCTCCGATGGCGGCGCCGCAGGCACGCGTGGAGCCGTCAGCCCTTCAACCACCCCTTCGGCATGGGCCTTCTCCTCGGAGGCCAGTACGAGCTGGGAGAGCTGGCCGTCCATCGCCACCGCCATCCGGTAGATCCCGCCGCCGAGGAGGGAGACGAGGATCGGCGTGGTCACCCCCACCACGGTGGCAATGGGCGATCCGCTCTCGGGGACGAAGTAGGCGAGGGCCCCGATGACCAGGATGACCATGGTGCCAAAGCCGAGGACGGCCAGGACATAGAACCGGATGGCAACGGTCGCGCCGAGGACATCTGCTCGTCGTTCCTGCATGGGACTACTCGGGGGGCTGGGAGGGAGAGGGATCGGGGACGGAGGCGGAATCAGGCGCCGCCGGCAGGACCTCGGCCTCCACAGGGTCAAGAGGGGCGTCCCCATAAAGAATCTGATCGGTGAGGGTCTGGAGCTGCTCGAGGGCCCCTTGGCCACCGGAGGCCGCTGTGCCAAGGTTCAGGTTCTGGTTGAGGATGGAGATCCCCCCACCGCCTCGATCGATCAATCCTGCCATGTCGATGGCCATCCGCTGCCGATCGAGGGTGGGCATATACAAGATGCGGAGGGAGCCTTTGCAGCTGGGACAGGGCTCGGGCGCCGGGTTGGGATTGGCCGCGGTGGGTTCCGGGGTGACCCGGCCGGTACTCTGGCCATCGACCATGCAGTCCGGGCAGGCCTCTTCAAAGGGGGCGGCGCGGCGCATGACATCATCCACCACGGCCGGGATGGACTCACCGATGCGCTGCCTGGCGAGGACTTGGCCCTTGTGGAGCGCCGCAGCACCGAGGTGTTTCAGGAGATCGCCGGGCAGGATATTGCCGTCGGCACAGATCGAGGCGAGGGAGCGGTGGTCGTGGGCCGGGTCGCCGAGCAGCCCGAGGATGTAGCGGAGGTCGGGGGTGAGGGGGGCGAGGGCGAGGAGGCTCAGCAGCGTGCGCCGCCCACCGAGGTCCTTCTCCAGCCGGGTGAGCTCCTGCACCACCGAGGGCGTCGCCATGGCCAGCTGCCGGGTGGCGGCGGCGTGGGTGCGCGCGAGCGATTTGGACCGGGCCATGACTACCCTCTTCTACCCGTGGCTAGATTCGGGGGATCTCGGTGAAGGCCGCCTGGATCCACACCCCATGGGGAACGATCGCCTCGGCGACGCGGGGGAAGTAGGGGACGGGGCCCTCGGAGGTGGCGAGCCAGATCACCCAGAGAGGAGGAGGCACCACCGAGATGGCGGTGATCCGCAGGGGCAGCGCCGCAGGCACAGGCATCTCATTCCTCCATGTGCAGCGCCGCGGGCGAGTCCGGGTGCCGCCGGACATACTCGGCCAGGATCTGATCCTCGGAGGGCGGCAGGCCCACCGCCGCGGTCAGGCGCAGCTCGATCTCCACCAACTCCTGCTGGAAGAGCGTGTCCACATAGGAGACCTCCACGGTGGGCTGCCCCTCCTCCTGCGGGATCTGCTGCGGCCACTGATGGAGGTTGTAGTCCTCGAGCGCCGCGGCAATGCGACTCAGTTCCTTCCGCACCCCTCGAAGTTCTCTGAGGAGGATCCCCCCTCGAATCAGCTGCCGCAGGCGCAGGGCCATGGAGGGGAGCCTACCCACCCCACCCGCTGAAGTCAAGTCGGCGGAATTCCTACTCCCGGTGCGCCGCAGGCACCCTCGATCCTCTCCCTGCCTGACTCCCGTCACTCCTGCCGCCGGTTCTCCCTGGCCCGATACCTCGCCCACCGCCGCGACCGGGATCGCATGAGTCGGTAGTCCCGCTCGGACCGTTCCAGAGGGGTGAGGGACCGGAGGGCCGCATGGGCCTGATCCAGCCTGGCGAGGAGGGCGGCGAGGCGCTCAGGGGACAGCGGGCGGCGGGTGGACATCGAGGCCAGCCTAGCAGAGGGGGACACAAAAATAAAAAGGGGCTGTCACACCCAGCACGCGCCCGACCACCCCCAGGGGGGCCCGCGCACAATGACCCATCACGCCAACCACAGGCCAGGGGGGGAAGTCAAGGGGAATCGCACGCGCCCGCGGCACGGGGCATCCGGCGCAGGCGAGGGAGGGTTGATAGGCCTGCAGGCGGAGAGGGTTGACAACCACTAGGCACCTATGATGGAGTAGCCGGGTGCGCGACGTGTCAGGACGGCAGGGGCAGGGTGGGTGCGGGTGCGAACCGGGAGCAGCCGGTACACCCCCCGTGACCTCCGCTGACCCTGCGACCTGTACCCTCTGGACCAGAGGGCATCGTCGGCCAGCAGTCGCGCCGCAGGCACCCCAGGACGCCACGACTCCGGACCCCGGCAATCCCGCCGGCCACGGTAGCCGTAGCCCTTCGATGGAGATAGGCACCATGGAACGAACCATCACCACAGCCCAGAGTGAGTACTACAAACGGCCGGCAGACGAGAGATACCCCACCGTCGCCGCCCTGGTCGACGCAGCCGAGTACGACCGCACCCACTCGGCAGAGAGGGTGTACAACCTGCGAGACCTGGAGGCCGTTGTCGTCGATGCGCCGCAACTCAAGATCGGCCAGCCAGGCGACTGCCCCGGGAAGGAACTCAGGCTGCAGAGCCCAACCGGGAATGCCACCCTCACCCATTACGCCTTTGGCCAGCTCGCACGAACCATTGGCGCGCCCGCATCCTACCTCCGGACCCTGCCGCCGGAGCTCGCCGCCGCGAACCTGAATCACGGACTCCACGAGGCCGCACCGGTAGGGACGACCGCGAACCTACTGGTCAAAGCCAACGGTGGGACGCCGGTCATTCGGGCGTGCACCAGCGAGACGTACGGCCGCGTCTGGGATGGCCAGTTGTTCGGCGAGACGCTGCGACACTTCAACCCTGGCACCGGGTACACCCTGCCGCCCACGTGGGACGGCAAGCCGGCGGGGGCGTATCGGGGTGACCGGGATAGCTTTTTGATCCTCGTGAACGGCGGATCCATTGTCACGGACCCCACCCTCCGCAACGGCAGCACCAGACAGACGAGCACCGACGGCAGCACCGAAGCGGGCGCGATGTTCAGGGGGATCATGCTCAGGAATTCCGAAGTCGGCCACTGCTCGATCACCATCGAGACGGTTCTCTACCGCTACATCTGCGGCAATCACTGCCTCTGGGGTGCGATGATCGATCGCACCTTCCGCCGCCGGCATGTGGGCGCCCGGATCACCCGCGACACCATGGCGGAACTCAACACCCTCGCGTGGAAGTGGACCCGCCGCGCCGCCAGCGACGATGAGCGGATCATCCGAGGGTTGATCGACCACGAGATCGCCCACACGAAAGAGGCCGTGATCGATGAGCTCAAGAAGATGGGCGCCACCAAGGAACAGGCAACGGACGCCTACGCGACCTGCGAGATCAAGGAGCAGGCATCACCGCGGAGCTTCTGGGGACTCGCGCAGGGACTCACGCGGAACAGTCAGGAGAGCGGATGGCAGGATGAGCGGCTGCAGCTGGATCAGCTGGCCGCCGCTGTGTTGAAGCGGGGCGCCGCCCTGGTGACGGTGTAGGAGAAGCCATGCGGACCAAGACCCCTAAGGGGCGCCTGCTATTCGCCCACGTCACGACAAACCCGGAGAACGACCGGGACGACTATGCGACCGACCGCCGCAACGTGGCCGGCAAGCGATGGAGCATCCGCACGTACCACCGGACGGTACGCGCGGATGGCGCCAGCGTCCCGGTTACGCTGATGATCGTCCGGGAGCGGATCAAGCCATGAACCTGCAGCCTCCGCCCGGTTTCCCCACCTGCCCCGGGCAGGCGCAGGGCGAGACGATCCCGGAGTACGCCGCGCGCGTCCTCCGGTTTCTCCTCGCCTGCCAGACCACCGCCAGCTTGACCGATGATCAGCTCACCCAAGCGGACCACGCCGCCCAGCTGGCGATCTGCAACCTCAGGGGCCCGGACGGCAAAGCCTCGAGCCTCGAGCCATCACAGGAACGCATCATGGCCGTGCTCAGCGCCGCCCGGAATACCGCCCTCTCCGCCCTCGACTGGCGCCGCCGGCAGCACAGACATGCGGAGCAGGACGCCCACGCGCCGACCGGAGGCAAGCAGCCCGGACGGCCGGCACCGCTCCAACCGCCACCACCCCAGCTGCCGCCGGCCGAGGACGCCAAGGACTTCGTAACCACGCTCCGGCAGGAAGTACGCCGCCAGCAGGGGAGGACCGATGGCATCCGATTCTAGGCGGCCACTCACCACCACGGGCCCTCCGAAAGGGGGGCCCGCTCCTGCCGCGGGCGCGCCGCGCTGCCTGGGCTGCGGCCGGCACCCGCGGGCGTGCTGGCTCATGCCCTGCCTGCTGACCGAGGTGGCGATCCGCCGTGGGAAGTGGGCCACCAAAGCGTGGTTGGAAAGTACCGGATGCACCGTGAGGCAGGTAGGGGGGGATCTGATTGTGGAGGAGGGAGGGGGATCCAAATGATTGTGATTGTGAAGGTATCGGCCCGTCGCTGGATGGTGATCGACGCGCCGACGGTGGAATCCGCATGGAGATCGACCGCCGAGGGGCATCACCAAGGGAACCCGGATGATCGGCCCGGGTACATCTACGGGACGGGCGAGGTCATCGCGGGACCGGCGGACTGGACCACCTGTGATCTCGCCGCCATGGCGCACGCCAAGCGGATCGGGAAGGTCCGCACGGCGGCGGAGCACGACGCCGATCAGCAGAAACGGGCCGAGGTCATCAAACAGGCCAACGTGGAGATTCAGGCCGCACGGAAGCTGATGAGGGGGGAACTTCTGATGGACCCGAATGCCAACCTGGCGGAGCAGAGCCGCTGTACCGACCCTGGCCGGCTGCGGGAGCTGAGACAGGCCCTCCTGGAGTGGATCGCCCGCGGAGGGTTTGAACCGGACTGGACCAAGTACCCCGAGGCCGCGGAGGACTTCAACGCATGGGCCAAGAGGTACGTTCCATGACCACAACGGCAATCGACTTAGGAGGGAGTTTTCAGACCATGAGCCTACAGACTGTCTCAACCGACCGCCGCTACGACGAGCCCACCCTGCAGCTGATCGCCGCCGAGGCCGCCAAGGCCTGGCAGGGATTCAGCGCCAACGAGAAAGCCCTGGTGAGATTCGGGATGTTCCCGCATTCCAAGATGGAGGAGCTTGAAGGGAAATTCCCGGATGTGCAATCGGGGGATCGCGGGCGCCTGTGTGCCTGTGCCCTGATGGACTGCGCCAAGGCAGACGGGGGGATGCGAGCCTAGCGGCGCTATCGGAGGAGTACCTAGTACGGTACGTACACCCTAGGTGTACGTACCCTAGTGGGTACACCCCAGTACTCGCGCGCGCGTATAGGGGCGAGGGAGGAGATTCGATGATTGGCTACCTGCGGATGCGGAAGGCCGCCTGGTATCGCGCCGGGGGATTTGCGGAGTCGCGGTGTGTGCGTGTGACCCGCGGGCGAGGGTGGGCGTACTTCTGGAGGATGGATTGATGCCTGAACCGTTGATGCACCGAGCCACCGAACGGCAGATCCGCGCGCTGCTCACCGCCTTGGATGAGGCCGCGGGACACATCGCCGCGATGGGGTGTACCTGCGTGAGCCAGTCCGAGGACCGCCAGCGGGATGGGCATCAGCAGCCCTGCACCGGCTACGACACCGCCCGGAAGTACTGGGCCCTGACGACCCGCATACGCAGGCGAGCAGGAGTGCAGGAGCCACGTCGATGAAGATTCACCGCTGCAGGCTGCACGACCATCCGTACACCGTCTGCCCCCTGTGCGGCTGCCAGTACTGCCCCCGCGTCTGGCCCAGCTGCCCGCGCGAGAGTTGGCACCCGGCCCACGGGACTAGCGAGGAGGACACCGGCAGGAGGTACCGGGAGCTGGAGGAGGGATGGCAGGAGCGGATCCGCCGGACCACACCCGGGTAGGACCATTTCTAGCTCGCCACGCCCCCGCCGGCTGCCCGCCAGCACGCGAACGGCAGGCGGCAGCATGGGGGGGTAGCGGGGCGGATCCGGGCGCGCTGGAGAGGCGTACAGAGGCTCCGAGAGCGGGGCATAGGTGAAAGGAGAGCGAAAATGGCACCGAGGAACCGATCGGTACTCCCATTCCGCATGACCGAGGGGCAGTACCGCCATGCCGAGGACAGCTACGAGGGCCGGTGTCGCTATTGTGGCCACGTCCAAGGGCCCATCGAGGAGGATGCCGAGGGGGATCCCTGCGAGGCCTGCGGGGCGCACCAAGTCTGCGGCGTCGGCACCCTGCTGGAGTGGGGGGAGATCGAGATTCGAGGAGGGCACTGATGAGTACCACCGTAGACCCCCTGGAGGGGATGACACAGGCCCGCTGGAACCAGCTCACCGACCGCGAGCGCGCCGCGATCCGGAACCTGGCCGGTCTCTCGCCCAAGCTGACCGGGTACGAGGGCTGGAGAGTGGAGGTCGAAACCCTGTGCGGCGAACGGCGCCGGTTCATTGTGGGCCGATCCACGGGCTGGCGGCCGTGTCACCTAGAGATCAAGACCATTCGATCCCGGGGGGGCATCTCCGCCGACTGGGACTACAAGTGGGTCCGCTACATCCGCAAGGTCCGGTGATGGCGGACCAGTACTACCGCCCAGACAACCGCCCGAGGATCCGCCGGGCCACGCGCTTCTTCGCCCGCCCGGAGAGCTTCACCCTGGAGTGTCCCCACTGCGGGAAGGTCTACCGGATCCGCGCCGGCCGCCTTTACACCTACTGGGACGCGAGGACCTCCCGGTTCTCCTGCACGGCCAAGCATGGGTGTGATCGAATCTACATCATCGGGATCCTGGCCTGGCCTGTAGTCGCGGCTACCAGAGTGGCCAGTCAGACCCCGGAGGATCAGGTCCCCCACCCCAGACACCTGGCCGAGCTGCGGAAGGAGGGAGGCGGCTGGTGGCTGGGCGACGAGGAGGGGATCACCGAGAAACGCCCGACTGAGACCAACCTGACATTGGAGGAGGACCGGCCCGAGCCGGAGGAGGACGAGGATGACCAAGACGACGAAGGCTAAACTCCGGATGGCCAAGGCGAGCGTGCCGGCACCCAACTACCACGTGTGCGACCTAGACCACGCCGCGCTCTGGCAGGAGCTGCACGACAAGGGCATCACCGCGCCCACCCGCTGCCCGGACTGCGGGGTACTTCTGGAGGATCCTAACCCGAAGGTCTGGGCCCTGTTTGTCTCCAACACCGCCCACGGCGTGAGCGGCATCGAGCTCCACCTGACCAAGCGGGACGCCTTGGAATCGGCCGCGGAGTTCTACGACGTGGACATCACCGAGTGGGACGACGACGCGGCGTACCAGACCATTGAGGAATCGGCCGGCAGCGAGAGCTGGTACCTGGCCGAAGTGGAGATCCCATGATCCGCGACGACCTCGACAGCCTGTACCACACCCAGTACAGGCTCAGTCTCTGGCGTCTCTGGCTGGTGATCGTCCTGCTGGTCTGCCTCACCTTGGGCGGGTGTGCCTTGGTGTTCCGCTGGACCACCCACTCCCTGGACGAGGTGCCGTACAGTGCTCCGCTGCGGACGAGGCCGCCGCGGTGAAGGGGCGCCCCCGCCTCGACCGCTGCCGGCGCTGCGAGCGCTACTCCCTGTGGCGGCATGATTACCGAGGCGTGCAGCCCCAGTACGACATCATGCCGCTCCCCAACGGCCGGATCCGCACTGTCTGGCAGCACGGCCGCGCGGTGGAGCAAGTCGAGATGATCTGCATCGCTGAGCACGTCTGGTGGTCGTCGCATCCCGCCAGTGTGGCCAAGGCCAAGGACGCCAAGCGTTAGCGTCTCTTCGGCGTTCGCCCCGTCCGCTTCGCCCCCGCCCTGGGCATCGCCGCCCGGACCCGCTCATGCCGATCGTGGGCCGCCTGCCGGGGTCGCGGGCGCAGGTGATGCCGAGCGGGCGCGGCCTCCTGGGCTTGGCTCGCGTCCGCCTCCTCCTCCATGGGACGTGTGGAATCGGTGGCTGGCTCAGCTGGGGCTGGTGGCGCCGCAGGCGGGGGCGGGGGGATCACCCCAGAGATAGGGTCCACCAGCTCCGGGTGCTCGGTGATGAGTTTCTGATCGGCGGGGATCGGGTCCATGGTCTTGCTCCTTGCCTGAATCTGGGAAGCGTGCTGCACGCGGGGGGCCAAGGTGGGGGACGCGCTCGAGGTGGGGAGGGGAGGGGGATCATTTGTTGGCAATAGCCTCGGCAATGGCAAACGCCGCAATGGCGAGGATCTCCTCCGTGGTGTACCCCTCCTCCCGGAGGATCTCAAAGAGTTCCACGGGGGGTAGGCCAGCGATGTCGTACCAGTTCACACGTGGGGGCGTGGGCGGGGCTGAATTGGGAGTTGGCATCAGGCACCTCCAAAGCGAAAGTCTACGGTTGAGCTTCTATAGAGAGGGGGGTCGCGTACACGCGCGAGTGAGATTTGCCATTTTTCAGCGTATCCTACGGTGTCCATTAGGGTTAGAGGTTTGAGATTTCCGTGAGATTGGCGCGAGATCTCACCCAAATCTCACGCTCTCTCACCCAAATCTCACCCAAATCTCACGCTCTTTAAATCAGTACTAAATAGGTACTGGTACAGGTACTTAGGCCACAGAGTCCCCCAAATCTCACCCCCCCTACGAGCAGGTCAGAGTCAAGGCTGAGGTGGATTGTCAGTTGACTTTCGCCCTCCGGTACCGCCCGTGTTTCGGCTGGAGGAGCCACCCGGCGTGGAGGAGGTCCCGCGTACACCGGTAGACCTGGTTCTCGTCCATAGGGGGGGAACAGGCCTTGAGAATGGCACCATAGGCCGTACCCTCCGGGGTGTTGTCAATGGACGCCAGTATCCGCTCCTCGTTCTCCGTAAACGGATGGTCTGCGTCATAGGTGCTGAGGAAGAGACCCGTTTTGGGATCGCGTTCAAGCGCGAAGGTCTGAGCCTCCGACAAGTGGGGATGCCAGAGGAATGTATAGGTCTGCTTCCCGGTCTCTTCCGGGGAGGCAAGGTACATCTGAGTGTCACCGTACCCGTGCTGGGCGGCTGACCCGAGAATCCGGTCCTGCAACCGTTTATATTGATCCCGTTTGTCCGCCTTCTGCTTGCTGGCGTGTGCCAAGCCGATGATCGTGATCCCGAATTCCCGGCACAGGCGCCGAATCCCAATCAAGGCAATCGCGCAGGTGTCGTAGTTGTTCAGATCGCCCCCGAGGAAGAGGGCAATGGGATCGATCACCACGAGCGAGTTGGGAATGAGCCCGAGCTGCTCCAAGCAATCGCGCAGGACCGCCGTGCGCGCGGACGCCCGCCGGTTGTTGACGTTCTCGAGTTTATTCAGGGCGAAGTTGGCATCGTCGGTCAGGGAGTAGAAGGCGAGATCGCCGTACCCGACACGGTCCAGCCACACCCGTGTCGACGCCCATCCGCGGTCGGCACTGAGGTAGGCGATCTTGGCCGGGATATTCGGAGTCCGCCCGAAGATCGGTGTGCCGTCCCTGAATCTGGTGAGCAGCCATGCCGTCAGGCAGGTCTTGCCGACCCCGCTGGCGCCGGCCAGGAGGTTGATACTGCCGAAAGAAATGATGCCGGGGAGGGGATCTGGGAAGGGGGCTTGACTTGCTGACGGGTCCTGCCGTACGATCTTGACCATCTCAGCTCCGTTTCCGCCGTCTCCAATCTGAAGGGCCTTTGTGGTGTGGCAGCCTCGAGGCCCTTTTTCCTTGTACCGAACGGCCTACCCTACTCCCGATCTGGGTACCCGATCAACCCCTCCAAAATAGGCCATCTGCCCCCCTCACTTTTCCATTTGACAACGGTCCGCTAGTGGGCGTATCGTCCCACCCATTGACTTTACCCATGTCAGTTGATAGGCTGATAAACATGCCACAGTTGAGTGTGACGTCACCCGGCGACCGACCCACCCCCAAACAAAAGCTGGAGCAGACCCTGCTGGACGACCAGGAAGCGGGCGAGCCCACCCGGCTCAGGATCCCCATCCAGGTCTACGACCGGACCACCAGAGATTATCGCGGCGTGCCCAACCTCGCGTGGAACCTCGCCTTCGCCAGCGGCACGGCGGTGGAGGAGATCGAGGCGGTCGTGGAGGCGCTCGGGAAGTGCCTCGTGGCGATCGGGCAGGAGGGGGCGGAGGCGGTCCAGCGGAAGGTGGAGGTCGGGGACGATCCGACATGACCTTCGACTGGGTCTGGTACAGCGTCTGGAGCGTGATCGCGCTGCTGGTGATCGTGGACGTCCTCATCAGCCTGCTACGCGACCCGAATCGTGGGGACGGGGGAGGAGACCTCTGGCCATGACGATGAACCGCCGGTACATGGTGAAGCAGTACATCGCGGTAGTTCGCAACCGCCGGGGATCCCGCTTCATGGTCTTCCAGTCGGGGGATGAGAAGTACTACCTCTTCACCCCGATGGACCGGGATGGTTGCTGCAGCACGTTCCAGTTTCCCGTCCGCAAGACTGAGCTGCAGCGGGAGATTCGATCTGCCCTTGGTCATGGGTGGGGCAACGCCGGCATAGGGGCTGAGTGAGGATCTGATGCCGATCTACATCGCCACGATCTACCCCACCGGCCCGGATGGACTCCCCATGCTGCCGGTGATCACCCGGGACGAGGCGGAATCGGAGGAGGCCTTCGTGATCAAGATCCGGGAGTGGTGGATCACGCGGTACGGGCGGGAGAGTGACCCGGAGTTTGGGCCGGTTGGACTGGCGAAGGATCAAGTATGACCAAGCCACCTGACCCGACGAGCTACGCCCAGTGGCAGGCGTCGGTCGCCGCGGTCTTGAAGCTGATCAAGCAGCGGTTCCCCAATCTCACCGGCGAGGAAGCCTTTGCGTTGGCAGCCGACTGTGTCAAGGCCGTCTTGGAGTCCCACAATGCCTGATACCCCCGTGCTCCACGAAGAGATCGACGGGATCACCTTCCCGATCTACCTCACCCCCGCCGGCAAGTTCTGGGCGCGGTACCTGGAGGAGCGGCTCGAGGCCCCGACCAAGTCCGCGCTGCGGGACAAGCTCCGGAAGAAGGTGCGAACCCAAGGGAAGGTGCGGGTACCCGCCACCCTCATCGAGGCCCACTACGACGAGCCTGCACTCGAGGTCCTCCAGATCCACCTGATCGGGACCAAGGGGAAGTACTCCACCGTGGTCTATCAGGAGGACGAGGGGGGTGAGACGTCCACGGTCTATACCCGCGGGACCCTCTATCGCCGGCTGTCGACGGAGGAGGTCGCCGAGGCCCAGCGGGTCTACTCGACCTACAAGGATGCTGAGAAGGCGTGGGAGGCGTGGCGGGAAGCGAATGAGATCGATGGGAATGAGGCGCTGAAGGAGGCCCAGGAGGCCGCCCTCAACGAAACGTCTGTGACCGTGGGCATCGTAGGCCTGGAACCGGACGCCGATGAGTAGCATCCTCTGGCTCATCGACCGCTCCCGCGTCGCCGACGGCCGTGGCTTCTGCCTGCACTCGCGGGTGTTGAACTACCACATCGGCCCGCACGGCTATGGGATCCAGATGAAGGGGACCAGATTCCCCCTGGCGACCGGCACGGCCTATCACGCCGCGCTGGCTACGGTCTTGGAGTGGTGTCAGGATCACCTCCAGTCCATAGAAGATACCGAGGGGCATCTCCTCAACAGTCCCTGCGTGCCGAGCGTGGTGGTCCGCGGGGCGATCCAGTCCGCCCAATCCGCCTACTACCAGCAGGTGGCCGCGAGAGGCTTCGCCTACATGGCCGACCAGCCGGCGATCCAGCAGCTCCTCACCGAGCAGAACTACTTGATCGAAGGGCTCACTTGGGCGTGGATTCTCGAAGTCCTCCCGGAGGTCCTGCGTCGCGGTCGGATCCTCGAAGTGGAGCATGACGACACCTACGTATTTGGGTGTACCTGCGGGCTCAGCGACGGGGTGGGGTCCAAGGCCGATCACGAGGCCCGCGATTGCCACGGCATCGGGTGGATGTGCAAACCCGACTTCATCCTCGAGACCTGGGAGACCAGGGAGCTCGAGTACCACGAATTCAAGGGCACCGGGCAGGACGGCCCCTCCTTCAGGGATAAGTGGGAAGTGATGATCCAGATGTTTGCCGCCACCCTCGACGCCGAGCGGCGGTACGGGAAACCGATCCAGTCGATCTATGTCCATGGGCTCCTGAAAGGGAAGCGCGGGCAGGAGTACAACCCCGAGAGCGGGAAATATGATGTGGGCCCCGACCGGCAGAATTCGATCTTCTGCTACGCCTACCGCAAGCCGGCCAACCCCCCGATGGAACGGGAGGAGTGGGCGGCGCAGTACCAGTGGCAGGAGCTGGACGAGAAGAGCGGGCAGGTGGTGAACCGGCGGCTGGGTAAGGTCTGGAAGAAGGCGCCGATCTGGGAACTTCCTGACGGTGTCTTGACCCCAGAGGTCGAGTCCAAGGCGGAGTACTGGGCCAAGTGGCTGCCGAGCGAGGTGCGGCGGAAGCAGCTGGTCCTCCTGGGGCCTTACTCCAGACAGGAGATCATGGTCCCTGGATTCCTGGAGGAGTGTCAGGGGGAGGAGGGACGGATCCAGCAGGGACTGTGGGAACTGTACGAGCTGGGGCAGACGATCCTCGGCGAGGCCTATCCCGGAGATGGGGGTCCCTCCACGATCGCCGAGGGGGTGGATAGCGCCGCAGCCTGGTGGGAGGTGGTCTGGCCCGACCCGAGATTTCAGTCCCTGCTGCAGCGGCACTTCCCCCGTTCCTATGAATGTCGGAGGTTCGGGCTGAAGTACGCCTGTCAGTTTGAAGACGTATGTTTCCGGAGGGAGGGGTGGGATCAACCCATAGGAAGCGGGAAGTACATCCTCCGTCGTCCACATCACGCTCCGGAACTATTGCAAATGCAGGAGCGAGGTATCCCGATTCCTGCCGAGGGAATGGGCGTTACTTCTGAGGAATTGGAATGACGCAGCGCCGACACGGTGAGTCCGCCGGTGGTCCTCGCCCCAGTGCGGAATATCGCATCTGGGGAGGGATGGTGAACCGGTGTACTAATCCCCGGAATCGGTTGTTTCCCCGCTATGGTGGACGAGGGATAGGCGTGTGCCTCCGGTGGATGCAGTACGAATGCTTCCTTGCCGATATGGGTCGTCGTCCCTCGCCAACGCACTCGCTTGATCGTATTGACTATAACGGCAGCTACGTTCCCGGAAACGTGCGATGGGCCACCCTGAAGGAACAAGCCAGAAACAAATCGAACCTCCGTCCTCTGACGATCGACGGGGTGACACACCTACTGTGCGAATGGAGCGAGTTGACCGGTGTACCCCTCCAGCTAATCTGGGAGCGCATCTACCAGCATGGCTGGCTTCCTGCCCGTGCCGTGTACACCCCGGTTCGGCAGGGTCCGGTTACACACTGCAAGAACGGACATCTGCTGAGCGGGGCCAACGTTCGCTTTGAGGGATCTTCTCGTCGCTGCCGAACCTGCAAGCGTGAGTACGACGCGGCGTACCGGAGGATCGCGTGACCCGCGAATACCAACGCATCGCCGAGCGGCAGTTGATCGCCATCGGGGGCCGTCCCCGCACGCTGCGCGGCTGGTGGTTCTGGCTGCGGTACTGGTCCCTGCTGGCCCGGGCCTGGAGGCGGCTGCGCCATGCCCGTTGAAACCGGTCGCTCCGGCGGCGAGTTCACCCGCCACTACCGCGGTGGGACCCACCTGGGCCTCGCCCTCCAGTGGGACTGCCCGGCCTGCGGCACCAAGCACGAGACGGCCAATGCGCCGATCGAGCAGGGGTGTCCGGCCTGCGGGGCTGGGGTACCGGGTGTGGCAGGGAAAGCGGCTGCACCAAGTTCGCCGATCGCTCCGGTGGGGGTAGCCTCGGTGGCGCCGCAGACAGCCCCCAAGGAAGCGGGGTCTCCTGTGCGTGCGCCGGGGCAGGAGCGGTCGGCGAAGCTGACGCTGCCAGAGGGGCAGGAGGTCCAGACCACCTATCGACTCATCCGGTATACCGGCTCTAGGGAGTGGATCGAGGCCACCCTCCGGCGATCCCTGGTGGGGTACATGAATCTGGGCGAGGGGATGGTCACCGCCACGATCATCGATGGTGTCGACCGCCGGCAGGAGGATCTCCTCGGGATGGCGGGGCGGCAGCCGGGGGTGTGGCTGAGTCAGGACCGTCAGGTGGTCCCGGGTGAACGGACAGAGAAACGACATATCCCGATGGGGTGGGATCTCGATCCGGTTGAGCCTGTTCGCTGGGCCAGACCGGGAGGGGTGACCTCCCCTGTCCCCCCGGAGAAGGAGACTGCCCCCATGCCTGACCCCGACAAGCGATCCTTCAGCGAGTTGCCCGAGGCCATCCAAGCTGTACGGATCCTGAATGCCTGCGACCTCGACTATCGTGTCGGCTACACCCTCGCCATGGCCCTCAACCAGTTTGCCACCGTGGTCGAGGATGAGTCGATGGAACGGGACAAATATCTGAGCCCACAACAGTGTGTCGGACTGGCTCGGGCCCTCCTCAGCGTGATCCCCAAGGACTGGCAACCCGAACCCGAGACGGACGAGAGTCAGAATCCGCCCCAGACGATTGGAGACATGTGATGCCGATTAACCCCGAGGCCGTCGACCAGATTGCGGCGGATCGCCGGGCCAAGCTGGAGACGCAGGAGCGTCTGCTCCAATTCTTCCAGTACGCCCACCTCCCCGATCACCTCGCAGTGGTGAGTGCGCCCTACTGCCGCTTCGCCTACGACATCGTGGAGCACTACCCGAGGAACCCCGAGCGCACCGTCTGCCTCCGCAAGCTGCTGGAGTGCAAAGACGCCGCGGTGCGGACGTTCCTCCACAAGGAGACCTAATGCCGGCTGCTGCTGAATTCCTGATCTGGTCGATCGAACACAATGCCTGGTGGGGACCAGACCACCTCGGGTACACCCCCGACCTCCAGCAGGCCGGTCGCTATACCCGCACCCAGGCGGTCGGCATTGTTGAGGAGGCCAACGTCGCCGCCTTCCACGAATGCCGGATCCCGATCGAGTGCCTCGGACTCACCCCCGTGCTGCCACCGGCAGAGGAGAACTGATGGCTACCAACTCGGCTACCCTGATCATCGGCCCGACCGGCAGCGGTAAAAGTTCGCTGGCCTGGACCCTCGGCCAGTATCTCTGGGAGACCTTCAAGAAGGTCCTCTACTACTACAACTGCGACGGCGGGGGGTTCCCGGCCAAGGTGCAGGAGGGGATCGCGCTGGGGTTCATCAAGGGCTTCCGGATGCGGACGAGAGACCCCGGCGATGGCGGCCTGGCCTTCGAGACCTGCTACCGCGCCGCGCAGGGGTGGTGGCCGCGGCGGATCAACCCGCAGACCTGCGAGGTGTCACCGGGCGTGGAGATGGTCCCGCCCATTGCCAAGCGGCTGCAGATGGCCTGTCCCAACGGGCATGTCCTCAAGACGGTGGTGATCCAGTCCCAGCTCACCCCCCAGAAGTGCCCGACCTGCGGGGTGATGACCACCACACAAAATATGGTGATCACGCCGACGATGACCCATTCCAAGGGATTCGAGGATCGGGGTGGGTGTTTCTTCGACGGCCTGACCTCGATGCTCAGCTGGGAAATGATGGAGCTGGGGCAGCGGGCCGGCCGGCTGGAGCTGAAGGGGGAGGAGGGGGCGATCGGGGGGAAGGTCATTTCAGGGGATCTGAAATTCGGCGGGGTCACCCGGAGCCATGTGGGGTTCGCCCAGACCCGCGGCGAGGAACTCTGCCATCTGAGCATGGGGATCCCTGGCCTGCTCGTCCCGCCGGTGTTCACCGCCCTGACCATGGAGACCACCGATGATGCTGCCCTGAGTATCGTCGGGCCGAAGATCGCCGGCCGGGCCAAGACCGATGAGGCCGGGCAGTGGGTGGGGAACTGCTGGGAGACCGCCAAGGTCCCCGCCGAGACCGGGGCCGGCGAGCAATTCGTCCTCTTCCTCAGCGAGTTCACCGATGGCCAAGGGCGGCGGCACCTGCTGAAGCATCGGGGTGCCCCGGGGACGATGCCCGACAAGCTGGCCGATCCCCCGAATGGATCGGATCCCTTCTCCCAATTCAATCTCGGGCTGGCGTTCCGGATGCTCGATGAGGCCCTGACGAGCGGGGTGGCCCAGGCCAAGCTGCAGTTCCCCGATGCCCCTGGGGTCACCGGGGACATTATGGAGTATGGGGACGGCGGGATGCCTGCTGCCCCGGCGGTTGCGGCGGCAGGGACGGCTCCGGCGACCCTGCAGCCCGGGAAGGTCAACGGCCCAGCTGGACCGCCGGTGGTGGCACCGGTCGCTACTACGCCTGCCGTAGCACCCGCGGCAGCCCCCAGAGCTCGAGCCCCTCGTGTGAGCAAGCCCACGGCGGCCCAGCCTGCGGCGCAGCCTGTGGCCCAGCCCGCCGCTCCCGTGCCTACTGCGCCCGTCCCTGAAGCGCCAGCGGCTCCTGCGCCCGTGAGTCAGGCCGCGCCGACTCCGGCTGCCCCTCGGCCTGCGGCGCCCGCGCCACGCCCTCCTCAAGCGCCCGCAGCCGCCCGTCCCGCGGGCGTCGCGCCTCCACCCGGGGCTCGGCCTCCCGTCGTCTCAGGCCCCGTCCCACGGCCACCAGCCGCAGCCCCGCGGCCCCCGGCGGTGGCTCGTCCGAATCAGGCGCCCCCGGTGGCACGCCCCGCTCCTCTGGCGGCGCCGCCCAAACCCTCAACCACGTAAGGAGTCATTGTCATGCCCGGTGGGAGCCCTCGGCGGGGAATCTGTTGGCACGGGATCAGGCCGATCGAGCGGCTGTGGTCGCGGGTGGACAAGAGAGGTCCCGACGAGTGCTGGAACTGGACCCATACGAGCCGGATGGCTGACGGGCGTGGCCTGATCTACTGGAACGGTCGCACGATGATGGTCTATCGGGTGGTGTACGAACTACTCAGGGGGCCCGTTCCAGCCGGGCTCCAGCTGGATCACCTCTGTCGCAATCCTCAGTGTGTCAACCCGGCGCACCTTGAGGCTGTCACCTGCCGGGAGAACATCCGACGAGGGAGCCGTGCCACCGCGAAGGCGTGTCAACGCGGGCACCCCTTTGACGAGCACAACACCCAATGGGTCCATGGCCCCTGCGGTCGCCGACGGCAATGCCGAAGCTGCGGCGTACTCCGCGCGAGAGCCTACAACCAACGACACAAGAAGGAGATACGCCCGTGCCAAAATTGAGCGATTTAGGACTCACCAACGAGCAGGTCAGCGGAGTGGACTTTGCCAACATGCCGGATCAGCGCGGATCATTCGGTCCGCTGCCCCAGCCTGGAACCTACCGGTTCAAGGTGCCGGCCTTCGACGCCTCGAGCCCCGTGTTCGACACCATCACCACGGAGAAGGGCCCGAGGCTGAATCTGGTGTTCGATGGGGCCTTTGCCCTCGAGATCATCCAGTCCCCCGGTGGCACCCACAACGGGGAGTCCCTCAACATCCGACTCTCCAATCAGGAATTCAACCGGGCGCGGAAGGGCGAGCCGGACCAGTTTGCGTCAGATCTGGATTGGATCTTCCGCGACGTCCTCAAGCTGCAGAAGGCGCCCAAGACCAACCCGCAGTACGCCCAGACCGCGATCCAGTCCCTCGCCGGCAAGGAATTCACAGCGGATCTGGAATTCACTTGGCGCTGCAACCCCAAGAACGACATCCGGGTGGACAACGGCCAGGGCGGCACGGAAGTGGTGGAGGGGACCAAGGGGTGCGGGGCCGGCTACTACATGGGGACCAGACCGGGGCAGATCGGCAAGGAGCATTCCAACCCGGAGGATCCCTCCAGCCCCTTGATCTACCCGGAGCGGATCGTCTGCGGCGGCAAGGACGGGATTCCCTGCGGGGCACTGGTACGGGCCTTCCCCCGGCTGAGGAATTTTAGACCGTAGCGGGCAGCGTCACGAGATTCCTCTAGGTACCCCTAGTACTAGTACTGTACCCTGTACTGTACAGAGGGTACGTACCATAGGGGTACGACCGGATCAGGAACGAGGCTGGAATATGCCACGCAGTGCACAGAGTCCGTTGTCGAGGGTGCTGGAATACTTCCGCACCACCCCGCTGGAGGTGCTGGCGGAGACCTACCCGCTGGTGCAGGAGGTCATTCGGGACAGGAAGACCCGATCGGCTGAGGCCAAGGCCCGAGCCAAGAAGTCGGCCAAGCCTGCTGCCGCAGGCGCTACGGTGGCACCGGTGCCGGTCGCCGCGAAGGCCAAGCCAGCGGCCAAGGCCAAGGTGAAGGGCAAGCCCGGGCCCAAGAAGAAGGTGCCGACCCCGCCTGTGGAGATGCCGCTGCCGGATCCCGGGCCGGACACCGAGGTGATCACGCCGGAGGAGGCCCTGGAACCGGCAGGAGTCTAGGAGGGAGCAACAGCCGTGAGCCGCATCCGGATCCCCCTGATCGTCTTCGGCGACGGGCCCAGAATCCCCTCCGGGCTGGCCCGTATCGCCAGAGATCTCTGTGCCCGTCTCGTCGCCGAGCAGGAGGATCTGGGGATCCGGGTTGCCCAGGTGGGGATCGACCCGCCGGGCGGCTGGCAGTGGCAGAGCTGGGACTTCTACGGATTTCAGGAAACCCCCAAGGGCTATGGGCGGCGGGAGCTCGCCGAGGTCTGCGCCGAGCTGGAGCAGGCGGAGGGAGAAACCCCGGTGGTGCTGGCCATCACCGATCCCGCCCGGTTGTTTGACATCACCCGGGAATCCTACACCGTGTCAGACGTCGACCACCACGATCAACCCGACCCGGACGCCGAGCCGGGGATGGACCTCTGGGGCTACCTGCCGATCGATGCCGAGAACGCCCAAGGAATAATTGGGGGGCCCGCCGGCTACGCTATCACCCGGATGCACCGGAGATTGGCCTACGGACCCTACGGCGCCGGGGTGTTAGGGCGGACGCTGGCGAACACCCCGGGCTACACGGGCTCGACCGCCATCCAGCACCTGCCCCACGGGCTGGAACCGGTGTTCAGGCCCGACGCCCCAATCGTAGAAGCCGATGGGCCCTTTGTCGCATGGGCGGATCCGGACGACGCTCTGCTGGTAGGGTGTGTCGCCACCAACCAGCCCAGAAAAGATCTGGGGCTCCTCTTCGCCAGCCTGGCCGAGCTGAAGCGGCGGGTGGGTCCGTGGAAGCGGGTCCAGCTCTGGCTCCATACCGATCTCCTCACCAAGGCGTGGGACATCGGGCAGCTGGCTCACGACTTCTGCTGGGACAAGCGGGATGTGCTGGTGACGGCGACCTCCCGCGGGGATGCCCTCCAAGACAGCCAACTCGCGGCTAGATATGCCGCCTCCACGGTGACGATCGCCCCGGGATTAGGAGAGGGCTTCGGCTACCCCATTGTGGAGAGTCTCGCCTGCGGCACCCCGGTGGTCCATGGGAAGTACGGCGGCGGGGTGGATTTGATCCCCTGCCCGGAGTGGCTGGTCGAGCCGTCGGCGTGGAGACTGGAAAGCTGCTACGCCCTCCAACGCCCAGTGTTTAACCCCTCCGAGGTCGCTGATGCGGTAGAGCGGGCCATCTATGCGGCGCGACGGCCCTACACCAGGGCCTACTGCGCGGGGAGCGTAGCCCACCTGCACTGGTCTCAAATGTGGCCGAGATGGAAGTCGTGGGTACGGCAGGGGCTGGAGGTCCGGCGAGGAACCTTCATTCAAGAGAGGGAGGTACGCACATGAAACAACCACCACGGACGAACAGGCTGATTCTCCTCTGGCTGCCGTCACTGCTCACCCTCGCACTGAGGCCAGACTGGGTGTGGCAGATCCTCAACATCGTGTGGGCGGAGATCGTCCCGAGAACATGAGCACCGTCCTCGTCACCGCGACGACCGATCCCATCCGGGCTCTCCCCACCCTGCGGAGTTGGGGCGACACCAGACTCATTGTGGTAGTCAACGGCAGCGAGGTCACCCTCCGCCATGAACTGCCGCTGGCGAAGTGGATCACTCACCCGGAGATCCTCGGCACGGTGCCGGCCTTTGCCATTGGGGTGCAGGCGGCACTTGAGGAGGGGGCAGACATCATTGCCTGCCTCCATGACGACCTTGAGATCCATGATTCCCAGTGGGCTCCCACCGTGTATACCTTCCTCCTCCAGCATCCGACGGTGGGGCTGGTGGGATTTGGAGGGGGCAGGGGGCTGGGGGATCCGGATCTCTACCAGAAGCCCTACCACCCGATGCAGCTGGCGCGGAAGGACTTCATCAGCAACATGGTGGACGCGGAGCATCATGGCCGGCGGGTGACCGTGCCGACCCGGGTGGCGTGCCTCGATGGGTTCTCACAGATTGGCCGGCGGGAGTTCTGGCAGGGTAAACCCCGGCCGACGATCAACCCCGAGACCCAGTTTCACCCCGGGCTGCGAGAGGGCAACCTCTTCACCCAGATGCAATCTTGGGGCGTCATCCACCACTTCTACGACGGGATGCTGGGGGCCTTTGCCAAACAGTTAGGCTGGGAGGTCTGGATGCTGCCAATCCGCTGTCGACACCTCGGGGGACAGACGGCGGTGGGGGACCCGCGGTATCAGCAGTGGGCCAGCCTGCAGCCCCGACTGGAGTACCAAGACGACTTCGGCTGGACCGAGGCCAAGGGGGATCAGGCCTTCTGGTACCGGGCCCACCGGATCGGCTACACCAAATTCAAGGGGATCCTCCCGATCACCATTGAGGAGCTGGAATACCATGTCACCCGCAATCCCTTCTGATCACCTGGTCGACCCCCGGATCGGCTACCTCGGCTTCCGGCAGGCCTGGACCTCCGATGGGGCCCCCGCATGGTGGGTCCACTCGCACCGCCTGGCCGAGCGTGGCGGGTACCTGCACGAGGGTCGGCAGTGGCGGGCCTTTCTGCAGGGGGCGCCGATCTTGATCCCCTGCCTGCCCACCCGGGTCCTCTACCGGCCACTGATCGACCGCATCACGGCCGCTGGCGCTATGGAGATGGGGTGGACCGTCGATGCCTAACTCCCTGACCGATCAAGACATGGAAGCGGCGGTCAACCAGCTGGTCGTCTTCTGTGCCAGGATCTACGTGGTGGGGACGATGTCGCCGGCCTCCGTGGAGCCAGGCGTGTATAGCCCGGAGGAGTTGGTCCAGAAGGCCGATCGGCTCATTCGGGCCTGCCTTGAGGGACTGCCCCTGCTGGAGAAGCGAGCACCTCATGCCTAAATCCTTCGAGGACCTCTTCCCCGATGCCTGCGGCGCTGCTGTACCCAGTACCCCTAGTACTAGTACGTACAGTACAGGTACTAGTACAGTACAGGTACCGGCGGTGGAGGCGCCCGCGGCTGAGGTGGCCGCCGAGGATCTCCTCGCCCAGCCCTTTGCCTACCTCTCCGGCCCCGCCGGCACCGGTAAAACTTTCCTCGCCAGAAAGATCGTGGAGCTCGAGGCGGATCGATCCCTCCTCTGCGCCACGACCGGGATCGCTGCGGTGAACCTGGGCGACGCCACCACCATTAATAGTCTCCTCAGCTACTTCGACACCAAATCGCTGATGGAGCACTACGCCAGCGGGTTCCTCGCCTACAAGCTGCGGATGCTGAGGAAGTCTGGGTATCGCCGGATCGTCCTTGATGAGATCTCCATGATGGAGGCCGACCAATTAGATATCCTCTGCACCTGCCTGGACGAGATCAACCTCACGAAGGCCTACGATGAGGACCAGGGACTGGTGACGCTCGAGGCGAGGGACGCGGGCATCCTCCAGCTGATCCTGGTCGGGGACTTCGCCCAGCTCCCCCCCGTGGATGGGGCGTTTGCCTTCGAGGGTGGGGCCTGGAGCCGGTTCGCCGAGCACACCTTCAGGCTGACCACCATTCGCCGGCAGGGTGACCCCGGCTACATCCAGGCGCTGCAGGCCGTGCGGCGCGGGCAGGCCGGCGAGGCGCTGCCCACACTCAGACCGACCTTCGTAGAGAAGCTGGATCTCGACTTCCCCGGCACCACCATCGTGCCCAAGAACGACGCCGTCGACCGGGTCAACAACCTCCGCTACATGCGGCTCAAGGGCAAGGAATTCACCTGCCTCACGACCCGCTCCGGCCAGCAGCAGAAGGACTGGATCCGCCTGATCCCCGAGGTCCTCAAGCTGAAGGAGGGGGCGCTGGTGATGATCCTCGCCAACAAGCCCTACCCCCAACTTGATACCGGGGACCGGAGGGTCTTTGAGTATGTCAATGGGGACCTGGGGACGGTGCTCGGGCCGGATCCGACGAGCGGCGGGGTGAAGGTGTATCTCCACCGGACCCTGCAGGACGTCGTGGTGACTCCCGCCATTAAAGAGTGGCGGGAGCCGACGGGGAAGAGAAAGCCCCCCTACACGGTGAAGGGGGTGGTGACCTACGTGCCGCTCCGCCTCGCGTACAGTACGACCGTACATAAGAGCCAAGGATTATCTTTAGATCAGGTGCAGGTGGCGATCACCGACGGGTTCATGGCGAGGCCGAGCATGATGTACGTGGCCCTGAGCCGGTGCCGATCCCTCGAGGGATTGAGGGTGGTCGGGACGGAGCGGGCCTTCTTGGGACGGTGCGGAGTAGAAGACAAAGTCAAGGGGTGGCTGTGAGGCAGATCCAGACCGTCCAAGGCCCCCTCTGGGTCTGGGATCAGGATCAGGTCGGCGCCGTATTGGAGGGGGGTGCCTTCTGGGACTGGCAGCTCCGCCCGATCATCGAGGAGGCGGCGGAGAAGTATCCCGGTCGTGCCGCCATCGATGTTGGCGCCTCGGTCGGCTGGTTTACGATCTACCTCGCCGGCAAATTTAAATTGGTCTACGCCTGGGAGGCCCACCCCCGCACCGCGGAGATCCTCCAGCTGAACCTCAGCGAGCGGGGCCTGCTGGACCGGGTGTGGATCTACCCGATGGTCGCCTTTGATCGGCGGACCTACTTCTCCCTCGCCACCCCTGAGATGCTGGGCTGGCCGGTGCCGGAGGATCTCAACCAGACCCCCAACCCGTCCTCGATCGGCTTCGTCATGGACGCGCTGGGGACCTTTCTGGGGGCTCCTGTAGACCACCTCCTCGACCCCGGTGTCCCCGTCGGCTTCATCAAGATCGACGCGCAGGGAGCCGACCTGAGGGCCGCGGTGGGCCTTCAGGCGTGCCTGCGGCGCTGGCGGCCCTTGGTGGCCTTCGAGTATGAGAGCGGGCCTTCCATGTGGCACGGGGACCGGTGGGAGGACTACCAAGCCTTCTGGCAGGCGGAGGGCTACAGCCTGGAGGAGCTCCCGGCCAGCAACTATGCCTGCCGTCCGCTGGAGCTAGCTCGTCAATAGGGATCCTCGGACAGCCGAGTTGGAGCCTGCGATGCCGGATGAAGTGGTGGATACGCCCTTTGGGAAGTTCCTGGTCAATCCCGCTGAGTGCATCGGCAGCACGGTCAAGGCCGGCACCGTGTGGGATGGACCGGGGTTCCTGCAGGTGATCGCCCGCGAATATGGCCGGCTGGGCGAGGTCGGCACCACCATTCTGGATGTCGGCGCCCACCTCGGCGACTGGACCATCTGGCTGGCCGGGCAGGGGGCTTGGAGAGTGGTGGCAGTCGAACCCGCCCCTGAGATGCTCAGATACCTCCGGGCCAACCTGGATCTCAACAAGGCGATCTGCGCCGACCGGGTCCTGATACTGCCCGTGGCGGCCTATCACAGCACGGTGCGCCTCGGCTGGACCAGGCCCTACGACCCGCAGGATACCGGGAGTCCGGCACTGGCCGTGGAGGAGGAGGGGGGGATTCCTGGGGCCCCCCTCGATGAATTCCGCTTCCTCTTCGGCCAGCGGGTGAGCCTGATCAAGGTCGACGCGCAGGGGTGTGACTTCGCGGCCCTGCTCGGACTCGAGCGGACGATCAAGGAGCACCGGCCCACGATCGTGTTTGAGTGGGAGGAGGAGATGGCCAAGGCCCACGGGCACACCCTGAGTACCTGCCTGCACTGGCTGCAGCTGCAGGGGTACATGGTGAAGGAGTGGCCGTCCCACCTCCAGAACTACCTGGCGGTGCCGCGGTGAACCCCCATGATGTGCTGGTCATCACGGCCGCAAGTCACCCGGCGATCTTCGCGGCCTTCGAGCTGATCTCGCGCGACTGCGGGCGGCAGGCGGGGCACAGCAATTACGCGATCCCCCTTGATTGTGCGACGCACTTAGACGCGATCGAGGGACGACTCGCAGAACTACGTGCGACGGCGGATAGCGACTTTGAAACACTCTGCATCGGGGACGCGGAGGAAGCTGAACGGATCGCGCGTGCGTATGGGCTGGAGTACACCGATCGACTCCTACAGGCCTTCTTTGAGGAATTCGCGTGAAGATCCTCGCCACCTTCCCGGGGCGCTATGGGGATCTTCTCTGGGCCCTCCCCACGATCCGGGCTCTCAGCCGACGGATCGGGGCGCCGGTGGACCTGGCCATCTGCGGGGAGTTCGCCTCGATCAGCCCCCTGTTGGCGCGGCAGGACTACCTCGGGCAGGTCCATGCCATCCCGACCTGGGGCCTGTCACAGGGGTGGGAGCCGCCGGCCCTGCGGTCGCCGGAGGTGGCAGACCCCTACACTCTAACCTTCCACCTTGGGTATCGCCGGTGGCCTGAGCTGCCCCTGCCCTTCGAGACAGCGTACACCTTCACCCTTCACGGCGGACGCCCCTTTGTATCGGATGTGATCACCCCGGCCGATCTCTGTCTGAGCGAGCCGTGGATCACCAACCTCCCGCAGGCGCCTCCGACCGAGATTGTGGTGGGCTTCTCCGAGTGCCACTTCGAGCTCAAGGTGGGCCTGATCACCCTGCTCGAGGATCTCGACCGGCCGATGCGGGTGCTCAACCACGACTCTCGGACCCGCTGGGCAATGGAGCGGCCCAAGGGGAGCTACCCCCTGAGTCCCCCCCTGCCATGGGTCGAGATGGCCGCGGCGATCCGCAACGCCGACCTCTTCCTCGGGTGCTGCTCCGGGCTGCATGTGCTGGCCGTGGCGATCGGGATCCCGGTGGTGATCGTGGAGCCGATGGAGGCCCGGTGGAATCCGATCTTCTACCCCTTGGGGATGGACGGGCCGCAGGTGCGGGTGGTCACGGGGCTGGACGGGAAACCGACCTACGATGCCAGACACACGAGGGAGGTACTGGAGGGGGTACTGGGGAGGGGAGTGATCGATGCGTGAGGCACGCCACGAGAAGGAGGAGCGATGAAGACCTGCGAGAACTGCGGTGAGCGCGTGTATGGCCTTGGGTGCGTCAATTGCGATGAAGAGGCCTACATGAAAGCCGCTGAAGTGCGCGAACAGATTCGGCTAGACGAGCTTCTCTGCGCGCCCTGCGGTCGTTGTGGCGATCCGGCATGCTTTGGAGGCTGCGAACTTGAAATCGAGACCAGCCGATGACCTCTGAGGAGCCGAAAGCCGATTGGCCGTATTCGACGCGCCCGGAATCGCGGGTTGTCCGGGCTGGCGTATCGCCGATGAACCCGAAGGTGAAATGGGCGGAACTGAGCTGCGGACACGACGTGTATCGCCAGCGCAAGCCAAGAATTGGAGCCACTATTGTGTGTTCAGAATGCGCGCGAAAGGCTGACGGCCGATGACCTCTGACGTCCGCGCCCACCTGAAAGCCCGTGTCGAATCGTTTGATCAATGGCTGCGCGAAGGCGGCAATGGGGATGTCGCGGATCTGCTGCGCGATCTCCTTGCCGCCCTGATCGCCGAGGGACCGCAACAGCAGGAAGATGCTGACGTGGAACGCCGCGCTGATGAGGCGTTTCGCGAACTGGTGACCTATCGCGACGATGACGAGGATCGGATCGCCGAGGGACCGAGCCAACAGGAGAAGTTATGCGTAAACGACATTGCTGGTTCCGCTTTCGTTTCCACCGATGGGCAATCCTTGGCGGGCACCACGGGTGGACCTGCACCGAGTGTGGAGCGCTCACAAGCGATTAGGGCGGCTCCCCGATCAGCGCCAGCGACCGCAGAGGATCCTCCCACCCCCCTCCTCCCCGGTGAGCAGGATCCCCGTGATTGAGATCCTCGCCATCTCCACCGACGGAATCGACTGCGGGATTAGTGCCTACCTCGATCTCCTCCGCACCCACCTCCCCACGGATCTGATCCTCCGGTGCGATCCGGACTGGCTGGATCCCAGAGCCTTCTTCGCCCAGCTGGACGAGATCAGAGAGTACCAAGGGCCGCAGGTGGTCTGGCTGAACTACCATGCGGCGCTGCACAGTCGCTGGACCCCCAATCAGATCCTCCAGCTGAGACAGGTGGGGCTCCCGGTCGTCGTCACCTACCATGACACCGGGGTGCCCAACGGCCCCCAGTGCATCAACACCTACAACGCTACGATCCATCAGTGGGAGGCGGCCGGGACGGGGCGGTTCGTCGTCCACGAACCCTGTGCCGATCTCCCGGAGGCGATCTATCTCCGTCAGGGGATCCCCGACTGGGCTCCTCCTCCAGCGATACGTATCGGTACAGGTTCGCCAGACCCCACGCTCGACTGGGTCTGGTGGCTCGGCCTCGGAGCTCGCCCGATTCTCGGTACCGTCGGCTTCCCCTTCCCGTGGAAAAACTACGACCTGTTAGCCGACGCCACCGCCGAGGCCGGCTGGTCGCTGCTCCTCTTGGCCCCTCGCGCCACCCAGATGCAGATCGAGGAGTGGCGCCGCCGCAACCCCTGGACGGCGGTGATCCGCGAGTTCCTGCCACAGGACCAGGTGGTCAGCTCCCTCGCCGCCTGCGATGCCACGGCCTTCCTCTATATGTGTGCCAACACCGGGACCAGCGGGGCCATTCGGCAGGGGATCGCGGCGCGGAAGCCGGTGCTGGCGACCGAGGGCTGTCGGCAATTCAGAGACCTCTGGGAGACCGTCGATGTCCGCTATGCCATCCGCTGGCTCAGCGATCTCAGCCCCAAGGGGATAGCGAATGCCTTGGGGCACCTCCCCCTCGGTCGGCTGGATCCCCGGATCGTCCGGCTGGCCGAGCACGACTCGTGGGCGAACCAAGCTCGGCAGTATGGATCCCTGTTCAGGGAAGTCGCCGGGATCATCCAGACATGAAGCGCCCATCCATCCCGCTCAGCAAGTGCATGGATCTGCCCCGGGACTACCTGCTGCTGGCCCCCGAGCTGGAGCTGGTCGACAAGCACCACGCCACCGAGGGCCAGGCTGAAGAACGCCGGTGGGAATACGCCATGGCCCACCGGGCCATCTCCGAGTGGCGCGTGGCGCAGCAGCAGGCCGATGGCTGGGAGGATCACCCGCTCCGAGCCTGTGACGTCGGTGGAGCCGGCTCGAAGTTCGCCCTGACCCTCGCGGAGGTCATGTCCGCGGTCGACGTCGTGGACCCCGCCCTGACCCTCCATGGCCCTCTCCACGGCCTCACCTTCTTCCCGACCGATCTCTGGCAGCACGGGGCGACCCAGGCCCACGACCAGTACGATGTGCTCACCGCCATTTCCGTCCTCGAGCATGTGCCTGATCAGGAGGTCCGCCGATTCCTCCGCTCCGCCAAGATGCTCCTGCGGAAGGGCGGCCTCCTCTTCCTCACCATGGACTGCTGGAACTGCACCGGTCCCGACACCGCCCACTTCCACTGGATGCGCGAGCGGATCTACAACCCCGATCTCATCCGGGCCCTGCAGCAGACCCTGCGGGAACTGGGGTTCCTCAGCTTCGGGGTGGGCGACTGGGCCTACAGCGGGAACCACCTCTTCGGATCGTATTCGTTCGCCAGCCTCGCCATGATCCGGAAATGACACCCACCACTGATCTCCAGATCCGTCGCCACTTCAACTGCCGGGCCTGCAACGGCCCCCTCCGCCCCATTTTAGACTTGGGTAACCATCGGCTCAACGACTTCCCCGCCGCCGGGGACGACCTCGAGAGCCGCCGGCAGATCCCCCTAGTCCTGATGGTCTGCGTCCACTGCTCCCTCGCCCAGCTTGACCGCACCGTCCCACCGGATTGGATGTACCGGACCTATTGGTATCGATCCGCGGTGAACGAGTCGATGGTCGCCGAGCTCCGGGGGATCGTGAAGGAGGCCGCGGCACAAGTGCCCCTGGCGGCTACGGACTATGTGCTGGACATCGGCGCCAACGACGGGACCCTGCTCGCGGCCTACCTGTCGCTGCCCTACCACCCGATCCGCGCCGCGGTGGAACCAGCCCGCAATCTCCACGACACCCTCTCCCGGTACACCGACATCCTGATCCCGGACTACTTCCCGACCGACCAGCTGGATCGGCTCGCCGGCCGGTTCAAGGTGATCACCGCCATTGCCTGCTGCTACGACCTCGAGGATCCCGTGGCCTTCTTCCAGCAGATCGCCCGGCTCCTCCATCCCCAAGGCATAGCGGTGGTCCAGTTCCAGGATCTCCTCCAGCAGATCCAGGCCACGGCCTTCGACAACATCGTCCATGAGCACCTGGAGTACTACACCCTCGGGAGCCTGCTGGAGATCTGCCTCGACTCGGGGCTGCAGGCTACCCGCGTTCAACCCTCGGCGATCAACGGGGGCAGTCTCCGGGTCACCCTGCACCCGCTGGGGAAGGTTGAGAAGGGCCGGCTGACCCCCACCGTGGCGGCGCAGCTCCTCGCCGAGCATGAAGCCGGGCTGAGTGTGGAGCAGATCGGGCGGGGGGACCTCTCGGCCTTCCTCCACTTCCGCACCCGGGTCAGCACGGTGTGTGCTCACCTGCAGGCCATCCTCGCCGTGACCCGGTCGCAGGGGCAGGTGGTGGATTGGTACGGCGCGTCGACCAAGTCGAACTGTACCCTCCAGGTTCTAGGGTGGGGGGCTGGAGAGATCCGGCAGGGGATCGATCGGAATCCAGAGAAGGCCGGGCGGCGGACGATTACCGGGATTCCTATTGTGGGAGAGGAGGACTGGATGGCGGATCCGGCCCCCATCTCCATCCTGGGGATCTGGCAGTTCAGGGACTTCGTCCTCAAGCGGGAGCGGGCCTATCTGAAGCAGGGTGGGGCCTTTGTCGTCCCACTGCCGCATGTGGAGATCGTCCAGCAGGAGTCCCGTGGCGCGGCCCTCTGAGGCGTGGAAAGCCGATGCCCACTTGGCGCTGCAGCTGGCGCTGGTCACCAACGGGCCCCTGCGGATCGGGCAGCTGGAGATCGCGCAGGCCTCGTGGAAGTACAGTCCCGTGCGCGTCCATCACGATCCCAGTACCGGCGATTACTGGCTTCGGCAGGAGGTACCGGTCGAGGTGACGTGGCGCGTGATCTTCCGGGCAGGAGGGTGTGAATAATGGACTTTGAAGGCAAGCATTCCAAGTGTCGCCACTGCGGCAGCCGGAAGACCGAGGTGCAGCTGGTCAGCCCGACCAGAACGGTTCACCTGTGCCTGGACTGTAATAAGACCTTCGAGTATGTCGAGGTCAAGCGGTGGCAGGGGGCGGCGTGGCGGAAGGATCGGGCGAAGGGGAGGAGATGATGGGGTGGATTGGCATCGATCTGGACGGCACACTGACCCCGGCGTTGACCTCGCCCATGGAGGTAGTCGACCCGATCAAACCTCCCATCCCGGCGATGCTGGCGCGGGTCAAGGCGCTCCTCGCCGACGGGAAGGAGGTCCGGATCTTCACCGCCCGGGTGGCGGCCTGTGGTGAGACCTCGATCGTCGCCTGTGACGACGCACAATTTGCGGCGCATCAGCGGGGCCTGATCGAGGAGTGGTGCCGGGAATACTTGGGGCAGGTCCTCCGGGTGACCGCGACCAAGGACTGGCAGATGGAGGAGTGCTGGGACGACCGGGTCAAGCAGGTGATCACGGACAAGGGGGTGTTGGTGGAGGATGTCCTGAAGGAGGCGTACGCCCTGTTGCAGGAGATCCAGGCGACGATCGGAGGCCCGGTATGAACTGGGTGATTATTCCCCACGTCACCAACTGGCCCCTCACGCAAGGTGCCATCGAAGACAGCCTCGCCCAGATGATCGGGGACGTCGGCATCCTCCTGATCAACAACGGCTCGGAGGGCATCGTCCCCATCCCGAAGGAGGTCCTCTACTGGCGGCACCACCCGCCGATGCTCAGCCTCGCGGCAACATGGAATAGGGCGCTGGGGTTTGTCTGGGAGACCGGCGAGGATCATGCCCTAGTCCTAAATAACGATCTGCGGATCCACCCGACCACCTACTGGTACCTGCTAGAGACGGTGAAGCAGACCGGGGCACTCTTGGTGTCGGCCACCGGGGTGACCCTGCCGCAATACGAGGACTTCTGCCGGATGTCCGAGGAGGAGGAGCTCCAGATCCACGGGCGACTCACCCCCCTCCCAGGCCCGGATTTCTCCTGCTTCCTGATCACCAAGGCCGGCCACGAGAAATATCCCTTCGATGAGGGGTACCAGCCGGCCTTCTGCGAAGACATCGACATGCACCGCAGGTATATGCTGGGTGGGGACGGGGACAAGATATTTGGGACAGGGCTCCCCTACTACCATGAGGGCAGCACCACCCTCAAGAGCCTGCCGGAGGAGAAGGCCGAGGCCCTCAGGCGGCGGATCGATCAGGGGAGTCGGGCCTACCATCTGAAGAAGTGGGGCGGGCCGGCGAATCAGGAGCGATATCTGGTACCCTTCGGTGTCCAGAACCTCCTCATTACCGGGCAGCCCCAGTTCCCGACGGCGTGGCAGGGTGAGCATGAAGGGGTGACCACCCCCGAGTTGTTTGAGCGAGTTCGCTATGGCCAACCCGCCCTCGCTCACACTTAAGCAGGCCGCCACCCTCGCCCGGGTCTCCGTCCGGACCATCTACAACCGGATCGCCGATGGTACCCTGCAGACCACCCGGGCGGGGGCGAGCAAGCGGATCACCCTGGAATCGATGGACTCGTGGCTCAGCCACAGGAAGGAGCGGAAACCGTATGGCCAAACGCCTGACCGATCTGAATCTGGGAAGTGAGCCGGTGCCGACCGGGCAGGCGATGGAGGTCCAAGGCCGAGCGGTGGAATTCTTCATCGCCGAGATCGAGGAGCTGCTGGAGGATCCCGCCTTCAGCTTCGCCGCTGACACCTTGGAGGGGATCCGGGATACGGTGCGGCTGCGGCAGCAGGTGAGCGAGGCCCAGCGCGAGGCCATTGACAACATTCGAGCTGGGGGCGAGCGGCACGAGGAGCAGCGGCGGGGCTGGGAGCGGCACGAGAAGCGGACGGGGCGGCGGTATGAGGGGTGGGAGCCCTCCCGATGATGCCTCGCCCTCGCAAGCGGCAGCCGCCGACCGTGCGTGAGGAGGTCCCGTCGGCCTTCGCCAACATGGTCGAGCACCGCTGTGCCGACCTTCTCCGGGCCTGCACCTACGAGCCCAACATGCTCAAGAGCCTGATCCTCAGTTGCTATCTCCAAGGGTGTTTAGACGCCCTGCAGGTGGTGGAGCAGCGACCGGGGTTTCTGGAGGAGTATCTCGCCATCACGCGACAGGAGGAGCCCCCGATCACCGGGCTGGCCTGATGCCCCATACCTGCCACGCTACCGGCTGTGATCGCCCCGTCCCCCCGGAGATGTTCATGTGCCGGCCGCACTGGTTCTCCCTCCCCAAGTCCCTCCGGGATCGGATCTGGGCGACCTACCGCCCGGGGCAGTGTGACGACTGGGCGATCTCCCACGCCTACGCCGAGGCGGCCCGCGCGTGTGTCCGGTTCATCGCAGCCAAGGAAGGACGGGAGCCGGATACCGCGGTGTACGACATGCTGGATCCGGAGCGCTGATGCCGAGTCAGCCCAAGGCCCCCCTCACCGTCGGCGCGACCGCGACGTTCTGGGACCGGAAGCCCGGCGAGCTGGCCCGACGGATCTGGGTCACCGTCGAAGCGGTAGCCCCAGAGGGACGCTGGGCCCGCGTACGCCTCCCGAGTGGCTGGTGGCCGCAGGTGCGTGTCCTCGCAGTCAGTCGGCTCACGGTGGCTGATCCCGCAGAGGGACGTCGTGCCTAGTCAGCCCAAGGCCCCCCTCAACCGCAAACCTGCGGCGTGTAAAAATTGCAGCCTCTACGAGAGGGGTCATGGCTTCGTCCCCCCCGACGGCCCTGCCAACGCCCCCCTCGCCATGGTCGGCGAGGCCCCAGGCTACTCCGAGGTTGAGATCGGCCGCCCCTTCGTCGGCGCCGCCGGCTCCATGCTCGAGCGCATCCTCCGGCGCAACGGGCTCACCCGGCAACAATTTAGGGTGGGGAATATCCTCCAATGCTGCCCCCCTGGCCTCGAGCTGCACAACGCCCCCTACGAATTCTCGGCCATCGACCACTGCGCCGTGCACCGGGACCCCCTGCTGGCCGAGGGCCACCAGGTGATCCTGGCGATGGGCGCCACCCCAATCAAAACCCTCCTCCACCTCCATGGCCACTCGCGCATCCGGGTCGAGGAATTCCATGGCACCGTGCACCGTGACCCTGGTGATCACCATTGGATCGTCCCGACGTTCCATCCCTCTTTCCTACAGCGGGGGGCCACCAATCTCATTGGGACCGTCAGCTTCGACCTCCAGGTGGCCTTGGAGCTGGCACGGGGACAGTGGCGACCTGAGCCGATCGACCTGGTTATTGACCCCCCAACAGACTGGTTTGCCGCGTGGACCGCGCAGGTCGTCGCCGCGGCCACCCAGGACCCGGACGGGGTCGCCCTCAGTTGCGACGTCGAGACCCCGGACAAGGCCGGCGGCAAGCCGGAGAATGAGCTGACCCCGGACGACCAGAGCTACCAGATCCTCCGGTGGAACTTCAGCTGCCACCCCGATCAAGGGATCACCGTGCCGGACGACCCGGCGTACTGGCCCTACATTCAACAACTGTTGGCGCTCGCCTGTTGGCACTACTGGTGGAACGGCTACGGCTACGACTGGGCGAGGATTGCCGCCCGCGGGGCGCAGCCGGCCTGGGGCTGGCAGATCGATCTCATGGTGGCGGCGCACATCCTCCAATCGGATGTCCCCTTGGGGCTTGGCTTCTGGGCCCCCTTCTACAGCCGCTACGGGGCATGGAAGCACCTCTCCGAGACCGACCCGGCCAAGTACGCCTGCATCGACGGCCCCCAGACTCAACGCTGTGGCTACGGCATCATCGGCGACCTGATCCAGCAGGGGCAGTGGCGGGCCTTCCTCGAGGACTGCCACCAGCTCTACCATAACGTCCTCAAGCCGGCGCAGGATGTCGGGATCCTGATCGATCGGCCGGAGTTAGATAGGTTCCACGAGGATCTGGCGGTGAAGCAGCGCCGGCTCCTCCATGAGCTCCAGGCACATGTCCCCGACGAGCTCCGCCCGCTCACCGGAGAGACCAGTCGCCCTCCGCAAGCCGGCGTGCTTCATCCTGCGGCGAGGACAACCAACCTTCGTACCGGGGAGCCCCTTGCGGCACAGCCAGATCCGCTGAAGCAGGACCTCTTCGCCCTGTCGGCGACGCGTGTGGAAAGGGTGGTGAAGCGGATCATCAGCTGCTGCTCGGCCTGTGGACAGATGGAGGTCCACACCAAGCACCGGTGCAAGGGACCCGATGGCAAGCCGCTGAAGGGGGTCGAAGCGAGGCTGGAGATCCGGGAGGTGGAGATCCCCAGATGGTTCTGGCAGGAACCCTTCAACCCGGACTCAGCGCCCCAAGTCTTGGCCTACCTGAAATACCGGGGCCACAAGCCCGGTAAAGATAAGCACACCCACAAGGACTCCGCCAATCGAGATACCCTGCTCCGGCTCTGGAAGACCACCAGAGATCCCTTCTACAAGTCTCTCCTCGATTACCGGGCGGTGAAAAAGGTGGATAGTACCTATGCCGTGCCCACCATCCGGAAGGTGGCACAGGAAGTGGAGGCCGGGCGGGAACCGCGCATCCACCCGATCGTCACCTTCCGCCCATCCATGGGGAGGTTGAGCTATGTCGCACCCAACATCACCAACATCGTCGCCGACAAGACGGGGAAGCAGAGTCTGGCTGCGGGATTCCGACGGTGCGTGGTGGCCGGTCCCGGATGCCGTCTTCTGGAAGTGGATTTTGCGAGTGCCGAGCCGACTGAGGTCGGCTGGCTCATTCGTGACCCTCACTATCTCCGCCTCGCGCGACTGGGGGCTCACGCATACATCACGAGTCATCTGCTCAAGCGCCCCGCCGACCTCAGATGGAGCGATGAAGACCTCGGGGCGTACCTCCGGGAGGTCAAGCACGACCCCCAGAATGTCCTGATTTACGACAAGACCAAGCGGGCCAACAACGGGATCAACTACGGCCTCACCGCCTTCGGGATGGCCGAGACCTTCCCGGATATTTACAAGGATCAGGCCGACGCCCAGAAGATCGTGGACCTGATCTACAGCCTCTTCCCCAACCTCCCCACCTTCCACTACGCGGTCCAGCAGCGGGCCTACGACGCAGGATATTTAGGGGGACCCGGGCCGGCGATGATGGCCCCGACGGTCGACTGCTACAAGCGGAATGGTCGAGGGGAGTTTCTGGACACCACCCCGTTCAACCACCCCTTCCAATATCGACACTGGTTCTGGTCGGTGCTGGCCTACAAACCCATCAGTGAGAAGCAGCGGCAGTGGCGGGAGAAGCGGCGGCGGGTGTCGGTGGAGATCGGGGGCCGGTGGTTCGCCGTCGACCGTGGCGAGGACGCCAAGCGGGTGATCGCGTGGGGACCTCAATCCATCGCGGCGGGGGTGCTCAAGCGGGCCATGCGGATGCTCTTTGCCCACCCGGATCACCCCTCCTATATCGGGGACTGCTACTTCGGCAGGACTCCGCTGCGGGCCCCCATCCATGACTCCCTGCTGCTGGAGGTGCCAGATAGAATGTGGGACCGGGTGGTCGAGGCGGTCGCCCGGGAGATGCAGCGGCCGATTCTGGAGCAGCCATTGCCGGCAGAGTGGGGGATGGGAGAGTACCTGGCCATCGGTGCCGATGCCAAGGTGGGGAAGAACTGGAAGGACACCGAGGGGCTGGCGCTGCCGCTGTTTGCGGAGGTGGGGACGGAGGGTGAGAGTTGGCCGGTCGAGGAGATCGACCAAGAGGACTTCGAGGAAATGGGGACGGTGGCATGATCAAGGTGAGTCACCGCGTCACGGACTGGCTGGCTCTGGAGTGGATCCTCCAGTACCCCTGCGGCTGTGCGTTCCTGTGGGCGACCGGTGAGCAGGCGGCCTTCTGTCCAACGTGTCCGGTACAACTACTACTGCCATTTGAGGACCCCCGTGACCAGATTTGTTGAACTGACCAAGGTCGGCGGTCGCGTCTGCTGGGTCAACCCGGCGACCGTGGCCCTCATCGAGGAGGCGACGCAGGAGGGGAAGGTCACCCCTGACAAGACCCGCCTCGTTGTCCTGCCGATTAGCAACCCGATTGTGGTGATCGGGGCTCCCAAGGACATCGTGCAGCGGCTTGGGGATCTCGTCGTCACGATGGACCACGGCGGATGATCGCCAAAATTATCAGCGGGGGGCAAACTGGTGCCGACCAAGCCGCCCTCCGTGCAGCCAAGGCTGACGGCACCCCCACCGGTGGCTGGGCGCCCAAGGGGTGGAAGACCGAGGCCGGCCCCGCCCCGTGGCTCGCCGACTACGGCCTGCAGGAATGCCCGGTCGCCGGCTACCCGACACGGACGCACTGGAACATCCGGGATAGCCACCGGACCCTGATCGTGGGGAGGCCGTCGGCAGGGACCAACCTCACCCAGCGGCTCTGCGGGCCGATGTACGGCACCAAGCGACCGTGGCTCTGGATCCCGTGGCCGGAGCCTGTGAGCTACAACCCGATCGACCGGGCACGGGATTTCCTCTGGACGCCCAAGGGGGAGGTGATCCTCAATGTCGCCGGCAACCGGGAGGAGATGAATCCGGGGATCGGTGAGTTTGTGGAGCTGCTGCTTGGCGAAGCGCTCATCCCCTTCTGACGCCGTGGCGAAGGCCCTCGAGCTCTACCGCCTCTACTACGTCGAGGGGCAGCGCCAGCCCTCCTACCTCGCCGAGCTGTACCGGTTGCTGGATGGGTTTGAGATCCGGGAGGCGGACACCTACTATCGGCTCGTCCGCCCTATGGTCCTGCAGGAGGAGGTCCGAAGGCCGCCGGCCCCAGCCCCGGTGGCGGCCCCGGTGGCAGATCTGGCGTCTCGGGCTCGCCCCCCGTATCGGTTGGTGGTGCCGGACCCAACTCAGCCGTAAGCCGATCGATCAGCTCCCGCTGCCGCTGCTGCTTCCGAGCCGCCTCGCCCCGCACCATGGCCCCCTGATACTCCGGCTCCCCCACCTGCTGCCGTACCTGACCCAGTGCCCACCGCTTGAAGCTGGGGAAGATCCACTGCTGGAGGTAGTCCCGCTGGTCGGCCGGGGTGCCCAGTGCGGTGTAGAAAGGGGCTTCAAATATCTTGGGCAGTTCGCGCTGGAGGATCCGCGAATAATTTTCCGCCACCAGCCGATCTAAGGGATAGTCCCCAGTCTCCCGGATGAACACGGACTGCGGATTCACCCCGATCCGTTGCACCTCCTCGGTGACGAAGTCTCGAGGCGTCGCACCGATACCCGCCATGGCTCGGAGGAAGGGGAACTCCGTGGCGACAGGCTGCCCGGTCGTCTGGGAGATCCGCTCGGGGATTACCCGCGAGAGGAAGGGGACGTTGGCCAGCGGAGCGGCGAGGGGGCGTGTCTTCTCCTCCAGTGTGGCCCGGGGGACGATTCGAGCCTTGGCCTCCTCTGGCAGGACCTGCCCGAGGACATCCTTGGCGGTGCGGAGCGGCACCGTGAACCGACTTAAAAATTGACCGATGGTCCCGACGACGGCATCCGTCGCTTCTGCCGGGGACGGCCAGCCGTTGGCCTTCAGCAGATCGAGGATCGTCAGAGTGGTCCCCGCCGCCCGCGACATCGAGAGGAAGGCCTCGGCGAACTGGCCCCCGAGCTCCTGCCCGGTGTACTTCCCGGTGTAGTGCTGCCACATCGAGCGGGACCACTCCACGGGGCCGGCGTTCTCCGCCATATCCGCCTTCACCTTGTCCCAGTCGGTGTGCTGCTCGAAGTCCCGCATGACGTCGGCAACGTAGAGATACTGGGCGTAGGGCGCGAACGGCCGGAAGTCGAGCGTGACCGGATCCCTGGGTTTGCCATCGACCATCGTCCGCGGATCATCGATCTGGTACTGGTACCACTTGGTCCCCTGCGCCCCGGGCATACTCCGGATCACTAGGGCCGCCGCGAGATTGGCAAAAGTCCCGGTGGCGATCCGCGCGAAGTACTGAGGCAGGTTGGGTGCCCTGATTCCCTCGGCATCGTAGACGTCATCGAGGAGTGATTCCTCCTGCGCCCGGAGATCCCGGATGGTGCCTTCGTGGGTGTCGACCTCACCGCGGACTCGCTCCACCCGCCGGGCCAACTGGTCCCGGAGCTCGGTCGCTTGGTCCAAGGTGGTCTGGATGTCCGGGAGACCCGCTTGGGCCTTCCGCTGGAGCCGGTCGACCATCCGGTTCCGCACCGCCAGCTCCCGCCGGGTCGAGGCCAGCTCGCGCACCGAGGCACTGAGGCGCACCTCGGCCAGCTGCCGCTTGCCTACTGCCTCGGGGATGTCGACGCGGCGGTACTTCTCGGCCCGTACCCCCCGGTAGAGCCGCCCCTTGGCCCCGGGGACGAAGAACTCACTGGGCGAGAGGCCGGCGGCATCGAGGGGGAAGCGGACCAGGTCCATCAGGGCCCAGGGGCCGTGGTCCCAGATGTAGCGCGGGGCGGCCGAGAGGTTGAACTTCGGGAAGGGATAGCCGAGCTTCAGGAAGCCGGCCTGATTCACCATACGGAGCAGTGCCCCGGGGATGGAATTGGCTGCCGCCCGGCCGGCGAAGGTCGCTTCGAGCGAGGAGGCCACCGCGGCGTGGACCATGTCATCGAGGATCGACACGCCCCCCACAGCCTGCGCGATCTCCGGGGTCGGGAGCTGGAGCACCTCCGAGGGGTTGAGGCCCTTGGTGGCGATCTGCGACCGCATCGAGGCATCGAAGACCAGCGCCCGGCCGGTGAACTCCTGGGCCCGGTTGAACACGGTGAGCCACCGCTGCACCTTGGGGTTGAGCGCCCAATTCACCAGCGTGGAGGAGGAGGGCCCCTTGGCCCCTTCAAACTCTCCAGCGGAGGAGGCCCAGCCGAGGAAGTGCGCGGCGTCGGTCGGGAACTCGAGGAGCATCTTCAGGGTGGCCCGGGCGTCCTCCGGGGACATCTTCGAGAGGGTGTCGGCGCTGATGTCGTAGATGTCCTGCACCGTGGCCTTCCACGAGCGGCGCGGGGTGACGTAGGCGCCGGGTCGACGGATGGCGGCAAGACGATACTGGGTCGAGGCCTTGGCCGATTCCAGCGGGCCCCGGTTGCCAGTGGCCACCTCATGGAGTTTGGCCAGCGGGATCGTCAGCGCCTCGTCCAAGGTATCCATGCCGTAGCGACCCGCTTGGGTCAGGGCGTTGCGCTCGGCGGTAGCGATCTGCGAGATCATGAACGGGTAGGAGGCCGCTTGGATCAGGTTCATCTCGGACTGCTTGGCCGGCTTCTGGAGCGTGTCGGCGAGCATGATCTGATCGAAGCTGCGGGTCTCCTCGGCGAGGGATTCGAGGGTGCGCTCGGCCTCGATCTGCCCCACCCGCCCGATGACCCGGCCACGAGCGCCGACGATGGTCGGTGGGCCTTCCCGGCCAATCAGGCCCTCGAGGGCGCCGCCAAAGGAGATCGCCTCGGCCGCACGGTCAAGAGTCTTGGCGTGGATCTGCCGGAAGGCCGAGAGCTGCTGGAGGGTGCGCGCCGCCTCGGCCGGGGCTCGAAGGAAGTGCTGGGCGATCTCCTCGTCCGAGAGCTTGAGATACTGCTTCAGCTCCTTGGTGTTCACTCCCTGGAACGCCAAGTCCGCAATCTGCCGGTAGAGCCGGAGGTTGGTGTCCGTGTTCCCCGGGATCAGGTGGAGGAGCTTGGGGTCAGTGGATTCGATCAGGGTCTTCTGGAGTGTGCGGCTCAGCGTGAAGTCGGTGTACTTCCCTTCGAGCGGGCGCTGCGGCGGGCCGGGGTTGACGATGCCTGCGGGCCCGATCGTGGCGCGGCCTCTGGCGGCACCGGCCTGCGAGACTCTGGCCGAGGGTGGGAAGTCCGGGACGTAGGGGGCCTGCTCGGCCTTGGGGATACTCCGGCGCCGGGCCTGCCCGACGATCTGGGTCTGGATGTCTGCCTGCAGCGCGGTCCCTTTAACAGCACGTCTGAGAGCCTCCTCTTCCTGTGGGGTGGAGGCGGCGGCGGCAGCCTTGGCGAAGGATCGGACCCCGGCGGCCGAGGCGATCCGCCACGCGCGATCATGATCCCCGGCCGCGATGGCCTCCTCGGCCTGGTTAAACCACGATTCGTCACCATGATCCTTCTCTTGATCAGCCAGCCATTTCTTGAAGCCGGCACGATCACCGGCGAGCTTCTTGGGGATGATCAGGACCCCCTCCTCGTCCATCAGGCGGTCGAAGAGGGAGGGGGGGCGGCGCTCGCCGATGGGCAATTCAGGCTCGGCCGAGACGACTTCGGGGGTGCGGGGCTTGGCGGGTGGTGCGCCGAAGAGGGACTCCTGCACAGGCTTCGAGGGAGGGGCGGCCTCGGGGGTCAGGGCGAAGGGGGCCTCGGCCACCTCGGGGGTAGGGATCTCCTGCTCGCGCACACCCTCGGCTCCAGGCAGCGCCGGCTGCTCCGGCGCCGTCTCCCCCGCAAACCGCTGCAGCCGCGCGTTGGCCGGCTCGTTGGGATCCACAAACTCCAGGTCCCGGGTCTTCCGGATCTCGTCGTTGAGCTCGGCGATCAGGGCATCATCGGCGGCGCTCCCCCCGAGGGCCTTCGGCTTCTCCGGCGGCTCCTCCCCCTCGAAATCAAAGAGGGTCGGTCCCTTCGCTCCGCCCGGCCCCTCCATCGTCAGGTTCTGCTGCTCCGGCCGGATCAGCCCCTTCCGCGTCGCCTCGTTCACCAGCGCCCGCTCAAAGGCCTGCCCCCACTCATCCTGTGGCAACAGCCCCTCCTCCCGGATCTTCAGGTAGGCCCGGATCTCGTCAGTCGACATCTCCCGGACTTCCTGCTGCTCCGGTGTGAGGTCCTGATCCGGCAGGGCCCGGTTCCCCGCCTCATCGATCCAGCCGATGATGTCGTCTCCAGCCCCCGGGGGCAGTGCGGCCTTGTAGGTCCGGTGGGCCATCGCGGTCCCGGCGGCCTCTTCCGCTAGCCGCTCCCGGGCGATCTTCGCCGCCACGTCCGAGATCAGACTCCCCTTCCCCTCCAGTAGCGCCTCCCGGATCGCCGGCAGGAAGGTCGCCCGGTCCGGGCTACGCTGGGGCAGGTGCAGGTAGATATCCTCCGAGACCGGGGCCCACGTATTGGGCGCGATGTAGTGGGACCAGCCGCTGTGCCGGTTCCCCGTGCCCGAGGGCATACTGATGTACTTCCCCGGCTGCCACTGGAACTCCTCGAGCTCGGCCACCATCCGGGCCATCTCGCGGCGGACCTCCGGCGGGTAGGTCGCGGGGTCCTCGGCGGTCACATCCTGGGGCTTCTCGTAGCGGGTCTTGGACGAGCCCGGGGTGTAGACCTTCCGCTTGTAGGGCCGGGGCACGCCATGGGGCTCGTTCTCGCGCCGCGGGCCGGCGTTGGGCCCTTCGGCGTAGGTCCGATCGAGCGGCCGGGGCCGGGTGGCCTCAGGGAGATAGGGCTGGCCGGGCGTCGCGGGCTTCTGGATCTGTGTCTGGGGGCGTTCGGGAGGCGTTCCACCCTCAAGTAGCGGCCTGTCTGTAGCGATCGGAGGACGTTCCGGCGGCGGCGTGAGGGCGATCTGTCGGGTGGTGCTCAGCCGCGGCGGGCCTTCCGGGCCGGTACCCAAGTTGGATTCAAGTTGCTCCCCGAGCCGATCGATGGTGGGTTGGGCCTGCACGCCGCGCTGGGGCGTCCCTGGGACGACGAAATCGGAGGGGGGCGGACCCTCGGGGCCGTAGCCAATGATGGGGCTGGGCGGCAGGAGCTTCTGGGGAGGAGGCGCCGCAGGCACAGGCCCGACCTCCGGCATCATCGGCGGCACCCCCTCCTGTTCCACCAGCCCGGCAATGGTTTCCAGGTAGGCCTTGGCCTCCTGCCCGTACGCCAGCGTCCCCCGTTGTGCCGCCGGGATCGACCAGCCTCGTTTCGCAAATTCCTTGGAGATCTCCTGGGCCTCGAGCTGCCGGACGGCGGCGGCGGTCTGGGCCAGCTCAGGCGCGGAGGGCGGTGGGGCAGCGCCGGCTGGCAGGTCGAAGGTCTCCGGGGCGAAGGAGGGGGCGGCGTTGCGGGCGGCGCCGTAGACCGCACCGGCCCCGTGCATCGCGCCACCAAACACCGCGCCGGTCGCTACGGCCGTGGCCACCTCGCCCGCCGTGGGACGACGCCCGTGGGTCACATCCTCGGCGAGGGTGCCCGCGGTGCCCAGCAAGGCGTTCTGCCCGGCTCGCACGGCTGTCGCCGCCACCGGACCCATGCCAGCGACCTCTCCAAAGGGGACCAACCCCAAGGCCCCTTGCACCCCCACAGATGGCCAGTCGATCTCCGGGGGGCCAACCCCCATATAGTCGGCGTACTTCTGGGCGGCGATCTCCCCGGCACCCAAGCCGGATGCGATACCAGCGGTGACACCGACGGGGACACCGAAGATGGAAGGGGTGGTCGTCAGTCCACCGACGAAGCCCCCGACCGCGCCGCCACCGAGTCGCAGGGCGGTCTGCGAGGCAACGTCGAGGTTGGAGGGGGGCGGGTGATAGATGCCCAAGGGCTTCGGGACCTCGTCACCAGTGGGTGGAGGGGGTGGAGTCTTCCGGGAGTCGCCGAGGATCTCCGCCCCGAGGAGTTGGGGATCGATGAGTTGGTAGGTCTGGGGATCGATCCGTTTAATGGAGTCGATCAGCTCCGCGTCGGTGAACTCATCGAACTTCCCGGGGTTGAGCCGACGGTAGCTCCCCGCCACCGCGGTGGGATGGAAGCGCTCGCCGGGCATCTAGCGACCTGCGGGGCCAGCCCCTCGGGCCCGGGCGGGTGGGGCGGCGGCGGGCGGTGGCGCTGGTGCCGCACCTGCCCTGCCAGCCTGCTGGGCGAGGAGATCCGCCCGCACCTGATCGGCCAAGCTCATGGCGCTCCCGCCGCCTCCAGGCACCGCGGCAGGCTTCGGGGTGGTCGGGGAGGGTGAGGGCCGCCGCTGCTGCCGGGCGGCCTGCTGGACCTCGTAGTAGGTGGTGTAGGGGAGTCTGGCGGCCGAGGCACGTTCACGGGCAATAGTGTCGCGCTGGAGCGGGGTGAGACGCTGGGGCGGCTGGCCGGGGTAGACCGGGGCTTCGGCGGCCTTGACCGCCTCGTTGATCTCGGCAAGGAGGGCGGCGGCATTCGATTGCTCCTCGGTCGGCTGGCCGGTCACCGCTGGGGCAATGATATTGCCCGGTCCCGGAGCCCCCCCGCCTCGGGGGACACCAAACAACACCGGGTTGCCATTGGCGTCGAGGCCTTGGGCGGTGCCGATGAAGTTTGGAGGAGGCACGAATATATCCGCCTGCACACCAACCGTGCCATCGGGCTTGGTCACCAGCTTCCAGTAGTGGGTGGGGCTGCCGGCATTGACCTCAACCGGGTCGGCTCCGTTGGCGATGAGATACTGACGGCCCTCGGGTGTGTCGGGGATCTTGGTCGTCAGCGGAGCACCGGCACTCCCGGCCATCCGGACATACTTGGCTCCTCGTGGCACTGGCGATCCATCCGGGAAGGCGAACCTGCCGGTCGTGTGGTCGAAGGAGACCGGGGTGGGCTGGTTGGTCGTTGGGTCGATGACCGCGAAGGTCGGGGTATCGAACATCCGGGCATTCTGCGGCGCCCCCATCATGCCCATGATCGTCCGCTGGATCTCGTCGGGGGTGGCTCCGGCCTCGGTCAGGGACTCGGTCGCTACTTGGATCCGGGCCTGTAACTGCGCCCGCATCGTCCGTGCGGCTACTTCCTCAGCCGTCGGGACACCGGTGCCGCGGCGGTGAGTCGGGTGCTCCGGCGGAGCTTGTCCAACCATGCCCATACCCGCAGGACCGCCCGGGGCCGGGGCCCCAAACCCGGACTCCGGAGCCCCCATCCCCAAGGCGGCCGTGATGTCCTCTGGCACCTGCGGCATCGCTGCGGCAGCCGGTGGTCCTTGGGGCGGAGTGGTCCCGATCGGCCCACCGTGGACCGGGGTGGTCGAGGGGAGCGCGGCACTCTGGGGCTTGGCCGAGGGCGTCCCGGCATCGGGAACCTGCTCCTCCATGGCCGAGAGAATCTGCGGGTAAATCTCCCCGCCCTGTACCTCGCCCATGAACCCCCGCAGCCCCTTGGCCCGGGTCCCGGGGCGGGCACTCTCGAAGAGTCCTGCCATGGCGAGGGATTGGATCTTGGGATCGGTCGACTGGAGGAGGTATTTGTAGACGTTGGATTCCGCCTCCCGCGCCTTCCCCTCCGCCTCGAGGTTGCGCTCGTACTCGCTCTGCCGACGGCCCTGGAAGCCCTCGAAGAGACCGCTGTAGAAGGGACTGCCGGGCATCAGAAGCCGACCCCCCCGCGGAAGATGTCACCCGGGTTGAGGCCGCCGCGGGGAGCGCGCCCGCCGCCGGGCAGCCGTGGTTTCCAGCCGCTCACCGCGTCGTAGATCATGTTGCCGTAGGAGGAGCCGGCCTTCCGCTGCTGCTCGGCCAGATCCGAGGCCTGGTTGTAGAGGGCATTGCCGGCCTGGGCCGCGGTGCCACCGGCGTAGACCCCCTGGCCAGACTGGCTGGCGCCGGCCTGGAAGAAGGGGGCGGAGGCGCCGACGGCACCGGTGGCGGCGGCGCTTCGAGCCATGGCGGGCATCAGGGCGAGCTTGCCAGCCTTGTCCCGCTCGAGCTCGGCCAGCGCGTTGTCCCGGGCGCCGCCGGTCATCGTGCGGCCGATGCTGCCAGCGGCTCCCTTGTAGTAGTCGAGCGCCGCAGCCGTATCAGGGGCGGTCGCCTCCCGCAATCCTGCTCTGGAGCCGAGGAGCTTCTGGTAGTAGTTCCCGGCGGCACCGGCATACCCCGCCCCCTGCTGGGTCAGCTGCTGACCTTGGCCCATCAGCTGAGGAGCGGCGGTGCCGAGTTGGGTCGCCGCCCCTTGGGTCGTGGCCATCCCGGCCTTCTGCTCCCTGGTGGGGCCGGAGAGCTTCTTGGCGAGGAGGGATCCCCCAACCATGGAGCCGATCTTGATCGCGGCGGGGACTGCGGCAGCAGCCATAGGGCTACACCTCCACCGGCGGCACGGCCGGCGCGGTCACATAGTAGAGATCTCCCGGGACTCGGTCAAATCCCAGACGCTCGGCCAAGGCTAAAATTGGGGTGTCAGGGTCGATCACCGCGAAGGCCACTGGTTTGCCGATGAGGGCAAGGGACTCCCGCATCAGGTCCAGCAACCCTTTGACGACCGGCCGCCGGGCCCGCTGATCCTCGACGATCCAGAGTGGCTCAAGGTGCAGGGCGTAGAAAATGGGCCAGTAGGCGACGATCGACCCATCGACCTCCACCACTGGCAGGGCTTCCAGATCGAGTTGGGTGAGATCGGCCTCGGCCAAGGGACCACCCGCTTCTCTGAGACGCGCACGCTGATCCAGGGGCAGGAGAAAGGCTCTGGTCATGTGGGGCGATCTCTAAGGCTCACACTGGTGTCGGCATCCCGCAGCACGTAGGGCAGAGCCGGATCCAGCCCCGCTTCGGTGCAGGTCCGGGTGTAGGTCTCGAGCAGCGCGGCGCGGCTGGCCATGACCTGCGCGTCGAAGAGTTGCAGGGCCAGCACCGCGGCCTTGAACCGGTAGTAGACCAGCGGATCGAGTGGGTGATGGCCGTTGGAGTCAGGTGGCATCAGTCAGGTGTCCCTGTTACGGAGCCGGCGGGGAGGTCTCCCTTGGTCTGGAGGTACTCCAAGGTCCGCCGCTCCAGCGATTTGATGGTCAGGTTGGCCTTGTTCAGGGCGATCAGGAGGTCAAGGGCCGTCTGCCCCCGCTCGGTCCGCTCTACCCGCGCCCCGGTATTGGATCGCACCGCCAGATACACAATCTGCTCCTCCCGGTTCAGATCCATCCGGACCACACGCCACTCGGTCAGGGTGGGTGGGGTGACCGGGGCGGAGAGGGTGAGTGATTCAGCCATGGAGATCCTCCAACACGGGCAGGATAATCCCATCCTCGCCCTCATGATAGATCGGCGTGAGGTCTGGCAGGGGCTGCCCCAACGCTGCGGCGAGGATGGCGATCTCCTCCTGCAGGGTCTTCACGCTGTTGACCAGCGCGGCGAGGATCCCCCGGTCGTTCAGGGAGTAGTAGCCCAAGGGGGATTTGCCAACCGCTCCGGGGATCACCCGCATGACGTTCTGGGCCGAGAAGCCGATATAGGTGCGGCTGGTCTCCATGCCCGACTCAGGGCGGTAGCGGAAGCGGATCGGATCGAGGTGAAGGACCTCGGGGAGGCCCCCCGTGTAGGACCCCTGGATGTCCTTGAGCCGCTCGTCCGAGGTCGAGGAGATCACCCCGGCGGCATCAAACGTCGCAGTCCCAGCACCATAGGCCGACATGGTGTGGATCCCGGTACTGGAGATGTTGAGGCGGAGGGTGCCGTTGGTGGAGAATTTCAGGGCATCGGCCCCATCGAAATACATGCCGGTGTTGGCATCAGTGTTGGCCGAAAACGTCGGCGCGGACGCACTCCCGCTGGGGCCGAGGATCTTCCCCAGCCCGTCAACCTGCACCACCACCCCACTGCTGTTCGCTAAATCAAGAATCCGGCGCCCGGCCGTCCCTTCGTTGTGGCATATCAACATACCGTGGAGCGCGGCCTGAGCAAACGTGCGGATTTCTACCTCGTAAGAACCGGTAAACGCCCCCGCAGAGGAACCTTGCGTCACATAGAAGGGATAATCAGTGTTGGTGCTTCCGCCCACCTGAAAAATCCCCGTTGGGCTCGTCGTGCCTATTCCCACCTTCGCCGCGCTAGTGTCCACATATAGCTGGCTGGTGTTGACAGCAAAATCCCCAGTGGTGGAGAGCGCGATATTAAGATTTGACCCCGCCGCTGGGGTAACCGTCAGGGCACCCGAGGCCGTGATGATCGAGGGGGTACTCACCGAGGTCGGGGCGACGAGCTTGGTCGCGGTGAGGGTATCGGTGACAAACGTCAGGTCGGCGTCACCCCCGAAGGCACCGGAGTTGTTGAATTGAACCTGCGTGTTGGACCCTCCGGGCGCTCCACCGCTAGCGCTGAGAGTCGTGCCCGTCATGGTCAGGCCGGTGCCGAGGGTGATCTCCTCGAAATCCCCGGCTCCGCTGGCACTCCCACGGCCTACGAGTTTGGAGGCGGCGCTGGCCTGCACGAAGCTGGAGAAGGGGAGGTCCCCTGAGACATGGGTGGTCAGGCCGATCTTGCCCCAACTGGGAGCGGCTCCCACCCCGCCGGAGATCAGGGCGTTGCCGGTCGCCACATCGGCGAGGTTGCTGTAGACGTTGGCCGCCGAGGCATAGAGGAGATCACCGGTGGTGGCGGAATTGGGAAGGGTCGGAGTGGACCAGACCGGGGCGGCGCCCACCCCGCCACTCCGGAGATAGGATCCGGCGGCGACGTCAGCGAGGCGGGAGAGCGCCGCGGCACCACTGGCGTAGAGGAGATCGCCGACGGCGTAGGTGGTCAGGCCGGTGCCACCGTGGTTGACGGCGAGGGTGCCGATCACATGGGTCGCCAGCTGGAGCTTCCCCCACGAGGGGAGGGTGTTGATCCCGCCGCTCAGGAGGACGTTGCCGGCAATGACGTCCGGGAGGCCGATCAGGGTGGAGGCGGAGTCGACCGCGATGAGATCCCCGGGGCCAAAGGAACCGAAGGCCGGGCCGCCGCCCCCGCCGCCACCGCCGGTGCTGACGATCGTCGTGGTCGAGGGGGCCGCCGGGGCGGGCGTCTCCAAGGTGTCCACCCGGGCGATCAGGGTAGCGAGATCCGATTGGGCCTTGGTCAGCTGATCGAAGGCGGCGATCAGGGATTTCCGGGTGGGCGAGTCCTCAACCTGCGACGTATAGGGGTACCCGGCCATTTTACTGTCGATCCTGCCGAGTCATGTTAACATACCCGAATGGCCAGCACAGCTCGGAAGCCTGAGTACAAAGCGTGGTGGGCTGCAAAGAACCGTTGCACTAACCCCAAGAACCGCTCGTACCGATTCTACGGCGGCCGTGGTGTCACGATGTGCGACCGCTGGCTGATAAGCTACCCTGCGTTCGTGGGAGACATGGGGCCTCGTCCACCGAATAAACAGACATTGGGACGGATCAACAGCGATGGACCCTATTCCCCTGAGAACTGCCGATGGGAGACGTGGAAGGAACAGGTACTGTCCCGCCGCAATGGTGCCAAGCGTATGGACCTGCGAGGACAGAGATTCGGCCGTCTGACTGCACTGGAGGCTCTCCCTCGCAGACCAAAACGAATTACGCTCTGGCGCTGTCGATGTGACTGCGGGCGAGAAATCGTCACGGACATCGGCAAACTTCGGAGTGGATGGACGCAAAGTTGTGGGTGCCTTCAGTCGGAACGAACGACCGCGGCAAACAGACGGCGAGCTCATACAGGGACCTGATTAGGAACCAACGTAGTCCCGCCCATAGGCCGCTGAGGGTCTAAATCATCTGACCCAAACGGTCGGACCCAGTCGGCCTGCCCGCTCAGCCACTCCTCCACCAGCACTTCCGATTCCTCCCGGTAGAGGGTGAAGGCGGCACTGGCGGTAAAGACGTAGGTGAAGAGGACGCCCTTGGAAGGGTTGAGCAGCACCCGCTTCTTGATCTTGGCCCCGGCCGTGGTGGTGATCTGGTAGGCCGAGGTATCCAAGGCGGTGCCGCTGGCGTTGTAGGCCGTGATGGTCAGGGTGACGGTGCCGGAGGATCTGAGGGTGACCCAGGCTTCGAGGGGTTTGGACCAGCCGGAGATCCCGTGGGTGATCTCCTCGGTCTCCCACCGGGTGAGGGCGAGGGGCTCCTCATCGAAAATGGGGTGCCACCGGTAGAGCTTGCCGTAGTTGGCGTCGGTCGCCCGGAGGCGGAAGAGGCGTCCCTTCTGCTTGGCAAAGGCGAGGTGCTGGATCGTGCGACCGTTGAAGGTGAGGGACCCGAGGTTGACCGCGGCGAGAGATTGATCGATGTCGACCACCACAGATTTAGCCACGTTGAAGGTATCCGCCTCCAGCAGGATGCCCTTGAGCCACTTGTCCGAGAGGGAGCCGAAGGACTCCCAGTTGGTGTTCCAGCCGGGGACGCGGGGGGGTTCAGGATCGGAGAGCCATTCGACCTTGAAGCGGATCCACGGGATGCAGGTGCCCGTGGGGCGGAGGCGGACTTGTTGCGCGAGGACGGCACCCCAGGAGAAGGGGATCTTCTTCCGGCCATCGGCGGTGATGGAGAGGGTGGCGGCGGAGGTGATCGAGCCGTTGTTGGTGGTGTATTCCACCTCGATCGTGCGGGCCGTGTTGCCGGTGTCGCAGGTGATGAGGCACCCCCAGAGATAGCCTTCGCCACCGGGGAGCTCCTCCCACGGGGTCGCCTCGTTGTAGACGATCATTGGCTGGAGCTGGCGGGAGACCCCGGCGACGGTCCAGTAGGGGCGGCCGGAGGTAGGAGCCGTGCCACGGAACTCGACGCTCACCGTCCGGGCCCGCATGGGGGTGGTGCCGAAGGGCTCGAAATTATAGGGCTTGAGCCCCGCCGTGCCGACGATGGTCTGCGCTGTCACCGTGGTGGCCTCAGCGTTGAGAAAGGCCTGCACGGTCAGGGTGGAGGTGAAGATCTCCGCCTCCAGCCGGATCTGGGAGAAGAGTTTCTCCAAGGCCGGATCGCCGAAGTCGAGCGCGCCGGTGCGGATGGTGTAGGCGATGCCCGAGCCGAGGTCGGAGAAGCCGCTGTGGGTGTAGATGCCTCCGGCGGCGAAGGAGCCGAGGAGCAGGCTGGCGGCGCCCCCTTGAATGGGTTCGCTGTAGGCGGTGGAAATAGTGGTGCCGAAGAGGTAGCTGCGCCAATTTTTATCCAGGAAGTTGTAGATGAGCTGCCGGCGGGTGCCACCGGTGTCGGCGTAGGTCAGCCAGAGCTCTGTGTCGTGATACTCCAATTTTAACGCCGTAGGCACGGTGAGGTCGATCGCGTTGAAGCCATTAGCGGCCTGCCCGCGGAAAAGTGGGCCGATCTGCTCGTCGGACAGCGGGGCCGGGACGCCTCCACTGGTCAGGCGGACACCGAAGGGACTGACAAAGGCGATCCCGTAGGGGGTCTCGGCCATCGCCCACCGGCCGACCATCCCCTCGGCACACTCGGTCGGTTCGGTCGTGAAGGTGCCGTCGGAGTTGTTGAGGATGGCGTACATCCGGGTGCGCGAGAAGCAGAACCCCGCCGAGCCGATCATCCCGCCGTTCATCAGCTCCTCGCTGGCGGCGCAGACGTCGGTGTAGGAGGTGGCGGGCCAATTCTCCGGCCTACTCCTCTTCGAGCGGTAGAGACGGCCGGGCTGGAGGAGATCCCCGAGGGCGAAGCAGTAATCCTCCACCAGGAAAAACACAGGGACGATGGTGTTCTTGACGGTGACCCCGGAGCTATTCACGGAGGTGACCGGCTGGTCATTGTCGATCTCGAGGACCTCTCCGGTGAGCGCGGTCTCGTCGGAGACGGTGTCGGAGAAGACCCCGCCGTCGGAGGTATTGACCCCGATGTAGTGCCAGTCTTGGGCGGCAGCCGGAGACCCACCCCTCCGGAAAATCTCCTGCCGCAGGGCCGCGGTGCCGGTGGCGGTGGGGGTGACTGTGACCGGCTGGCGCAGGGGGCTGAGGAAGTTCGCCTCGGCCTGCACGGCGGAGGGATTACCCCTGGTGCCAGTGGAGGGATTGAAATTCCTGACCCGGTAGTCGTAGGGGACCGAGGTCGGATCGGTGACATCAGGGTCCGCCCCACCCTCCACGTACATCCCGTTGAAGGTCATGGTCGCGGCACGGTTGGTCGAGGTCTGGATGACTATGACTATGCCGGTGACGGTGGCCCACGTGGCGGCCGGGTCGGTGCCGATCCGGAGGAAGTCGCCGCGGCGCAGCGGGAAGCCCAGGTTGCCCCACCGGACCAGGGACTGGAGATCGGTGCCGGTGAAGGTGTGGTAGTAGGCGTTGAGATTCTGGGAGCCGGAGGTACCCGGGATCACCCCGGCGGTGAAGGTCGAGGTGACGAGGTAGACGCTGTAGGAATCGATCAGGTTGAGGTCGGAATTAATCGCGGCATCAAACGCAATCAGGTCGTCGTCCTCCACGGTGACGGGGCCGGGGAAGGCCGTGAGGTTGAGGGTCCTGGCGATCGAGACGATCGAGGAGTAGCCGAGGCCTGCACCGGCGCCACCGGGAGCCGTGGTGAAGGAGACGGCCTTGTCGCCGACGGGGCCGGTGTCGGCGGCGGTCGGAGCGCCAGCAGCCGTGCCGGCCGTGTCGACACCCGCAGTCATCGTCCACGCGGCGGCATCGGTGGAATCCGAGAGCTGGAACTGGGCGATCGAGATATTGAGCTGGGTGCCGAGGGCGGTCGAGGTCAGGGCCCCGTCGCCCAAGCCGATGGTCTGAATGGCGTTGGTCCGGTCGATCTTCCGCATCTTGTTCCGGTCGCCGATGAAGACGAAGGGCAGGCCGGTGAGCGGCAGGGTGACCCCGCAGAAGGTCAGGGGGTCGCCGGAATAACCCGTGTCGACAGAGGTGAAGGCGCCGGTGGTGCCCCGGTAGAGGGCGGTGGCGCTGCCGGCGAGTCGGGCGAAGGCCGAGTTGGCCGGGTCGTTGAGGCGGAAGAGGGAATGGACATTGTCGGTGCCGGTCGTGGTGCCGAGGGCCGTTTCACCGGGGCGGACTTCGAGGGGACCGCCGGTGAGGCAGCGGACATTGATCGCGCGGGAGAGTTCCTCGGGATCGAGATCGGTGAGGGGCTTGGTGAGGTTGAGCAGCCGGCGGCCGATCCGGCGCATCGGAGTCTCGAAGGGGTCAGGCGCCGCAGCAGGCCAAGATTGGCTCATAAGGCGAGCCAGCCTTCCGTCGCCATGAGTTGGCCCATGGCCAATCCCTCCTGCCACCGCTCCTCGCACGCCGCAGCGAGGGTCGGGTTGGAGGCCTGCCCCACCTTGTTGAGCAGATCGGCGAGGATGCCGTATTTCAGCATGGGGGTGAATTCATCGGGGACCACGGAGGTCGTCCCGTTGGGATCCCCCTTGGCGACATAATAGCGCTCCAGGGCGCTGCCGGGATCGGTAGGGATCGGGGCGACGTAGGTGGTGAGGGTGGCCCCATCACTTTCATAGTACCCAAGGGGGGTGGCGGAGGAGGTCCCCGGCCACGTGGAGCGGATGTAGTCCAGCTCGAGGGTGTCCATCTTGGAGAGCTCGCGGTAGAGGCCGGCGGAGGACTTGAGGGCGATGAAAATGGTGGCGATCCAATCCGCAGGAGCCGCTTGGTCAGCTTGGCCCGTGGTAATGGCGGTCTCCAGCCGGGTCCAGATGAGATCGGTCGCGGCGAGGAAGCGGTCCTCCCTGGCGTGCAGGGCGTTGACCACCTCGTTGACGGTCCACATGCCCGAGGGCCACGTGGCGCCGCCGTCCCCGGCATTCTCGAGGGTGACCCGTTGGATCTGGGAATAAATGGTGGTGTAGAGGACGCTCATGGGGCTGCGGGCGCCTCCTCGGCAGGCGACGCAGCCACCTTGGCCGGTTCCAGCCGCTGCTCCTGATCGAGGCCTAAAATTTGTCTGAAGTAGCTCGAGGCCCGGAGCTGGTCGTTGCGCTCGACACAGGCGGCGAGGAAGGCCAGATGCCGGGGCTTGAAGGCCGGGAGGATCGAGGGACGCTTGAAGGCGAGGATATAGAGGGACTCATCGAGGAGGATCTGGATCTCCTCGTCACCGAGATCCAAGAGAGAGCCGTCGGCGGTGAGGATGGGGGTGATCCGGATCGCCTCGAAGGTCAGGGTCGTGCCACCGGCGGCGTCGGCGGGCCAGATGGCGATGGTGGCAAGGCCGATCGGGGCCCACTCTTGAACGGTAGTAGGCACGGGAGCGCCGCTGGCCGTGGTCTGCGTCCGCCAGTTTTTGCGCTGCCGGTAGAACTCCACGATGGACTTCCGCTTGAGGGTCTTGCCGGCACGGGTCACGCGGGCACGGTAGGTCAGGGAGCCGGGGACACTCACGAAGGGGTTGTTCGCCACGGTGGGAGCGGTGGCCGAGCCGCGCCAGTAGCCGGTGTAGAGGTTGAAGAAATAGAGGGCCTCGTTGATCGCGTCGTTGGCCTCCTGGTCGGACCAGAAGGGGGTCGAGTCGTAGGCTCGCTGGAGGCGGGCGCGGAGGGCGGCGAGGGTCTGGGTCGTGTAGGGCATTAGAGCGACACCCCGCAGCCGGAGCCTCCGGCGGAGTCGGAGCCGGTGGGGAGGGAGGGGAGGCAGCCTGAGCCTCCAGAGGAGTCGGTGCCCGGGCTGACCGTGACGATGCAGCCTTCCAGCGAGGCCGGGGCTCCACCGGGAGTGGGATTCCCACCATTGATGCCGAGATGGAAGCCTGAGAGATCGAAGCCGCCACCGACGATCCCACCGCCCAGCGCCTCACCACCACTACCCGTGATGGACACGGACTGTGAGGCCCCGTACTGGAAGGGAAAGGTCGCATCTTGGGTTCCGCAGCCGTAGGCGGTGTAACTGAGGCGGACAGTCAGAGTGATCATGCCTGCGGCGTGGGCCGGGGCAATCGCGCTCACCCGTCCGTCAGAATACCAGCGGACGGAGGTTCCGGGCACACCGTCAAAGAGGACCTGCACCCCGGAATCAGTGAAGAAGAAGGATGGGCTATCCCCCCCATCAAAACCAACAACCGTACCCTCTCCGTAAAACTCCGTCCCGTTGACGTGGACCCTGGTCCCTCCAGCCGGGTTTGCGTTGGACTCATCGATGGAGGTGATGGTGGGATATTCCCAGACGGTCCAGTCGATGCGCCAAGGCCCTGCGTTGATCGTTTCGGCGTTGGAGGGATTGACATTCCAGATGAATTGCTCGAAGCCGAAGCCCCCCGCGGCGAGTTCGGCGTACGTCCAGCAGCTACCGGTAATTGGGCTCTTGGCAAAGCTCGACCCAAACCGCGCGTCTCCACCGGCCTGATAGTTCGGGACCCCCCCGCTGTTGAAGGTACCATCGATCGTCCCATTGTAGTTTCCAGCCCACAGCTGTGTCGAGTGCCCCCCCGACTGATTCGTCCCATTCTCCACGGCTGTCGCGGCGTAGAGTGTCCCGGCGCCGGAGGCAAAGAGGGGGATAGACTCGTACGTGGACTGATCAAGGCCACCACCCGGGAGAAAGCTCGTGAACTCCAGATGGAACGGCGCGATGATCATCCGGGCGTTCAGCCCCGCCATGGCCGAGAAGTCGAAGGGGAAGATCAGCCGCTCGGGTGGAATGTGCGTGGACGCTGGTCCAGGCAAGTTAACCGAACTCGCTCCGATCACCCAGTCATCCTGTAGGATAGGAGCCGAGGTAATCGGATTGGCCGTACCTCCCGTTGACATGGATCAGACCTGCACCAAGGTGATCCGTGGCACGACGATCACCGAGTCCCCATTGACCGCCGGGGTAAAGGGGGGCGAGGCCAGCCGCTCAGCCAAGACCAGCTGCGATGCGGCATTCAGGATGAAGTAGCCGTAGATGGTCCCCGGGGCGTTGATCGCTCCGGTGAAGGTGAAGGTCTGGGCCGGGTAGAGGGCAACGGTCGGGACACCGGGGGTGTACGCCCAAGACGCCGACGGCAGGCTGATGGCCGCGTAGCCCGCCCCGGCGATCTCGGTGAAGTCGGCGGCGACACTGCCGACGGCTGGCGTGGCGTTGTTGCCAAACAGGCGCAGGGACCACGGCGCGGACGCCCCCTGCCACGCCGTCAGGGCGCGAACCTCCTCGGCGTTGGGGACGACCAGGGCCATACCGCGATCACCTCATCAGTAGGGGATCCCCAGGATGTGGAGCGTGGAGCCTGACCCCAGGGCGTAGAGATCGGAGAGCTTGATCGGCCCCTGGTTGAAGGGGCCCAGCTCCAGTCCGGAGCCCGTGTTGGCCGAGTCCACCTTGTTGCCATAGACGGTGGTGGAGAGGACCGCGGGGTCGGACCCGATGAAGGCGGCAGCCCCCGAGGCCTGCAGCCAGACCTGCCGGTAGGGGATGTCGACCTTGGGATCGATCGAGCCCGGGGTGCCGCCGTAGACATCCGACACCCGCTGCTGGGTGGCGGCGAGCGTCAGGTTGAAGCTGCGGGCGGCCATCTACTTCTTGTCCACCGTGCGGAGCGGCGGCATGGTGATGTCCCCCTGCTGGGACTGCCCTTCGTAGGTGCTGCCACCGGTGTCCACCTGCTTGATGGGTGGGCCGCCGAGGTCCGGGCAGGAGGTCATTTCGCCGGAGGGCGTCGGGACGGGGGCGGCGGCCCACGGGATGGCGGTCAGGCCGTTGGGACCCGAGCCTTGATCGAGGCCACCGGGGGTGCCGGAGAAGCCGGAGCCGGCATCCGGGGTGGGGCAGACGGCGTCGGAGAACAAGGTTTTCAGATCGGCCATTGGTGATGCCTCCTATGGTGTAGCCACCTCAATAGTAGTCAGACAGCGTCGCGTCGGACTGACGCATCAGCGTAGTATCCGCCGAAAGCGCCGCCAGCCCAAACTTCGAGAGATCCACCTGCTGCAGGTCCATCAGATATTGGTCGTCGTCCATGACATCGAGGGTCTGACAGGCCTCACGGAACTTGCCCTCGAGTTGCAGCGCCAGCGGCAGGCTGAAGTAGGGATTCTTCTGAGTCGTGGTGCCGGGCCAGCGGGCGGCACGGCTGAGGGCCCCTTCGAGGAGGGCCTGAGTTTTCGTGGCGAGGACACCCTTGAAGACGTCGTCGTCGGCCAGCTGATCGGTCCGGGCGAAATACTTGATGACGTAGGTGCCACCGGATGTGGGGTGGGGCCACGCCTCGTAGAGGAGCTGATTGAGGGTCGCCGTGGCCGAGGAGAGCTGGTAGGCCGCGAGGACCCGGAGGCGGCTGTCGTAGCTGACCCGGCCGGGATCGAAGAGATCGAGGCGGTCGCGGGAGATCCACCAGGCAATGGGGCGCTGGATGGTGGGGTCGGTGACCGCGTCGAAGCTCCGGAAATCGGCAGGCATGGCGAGGTAGATGTCGGAGATCATGGCCGTGGCGGCGCCGGAATCCCCTTGGTAGGCCGCGGTGAGGACGGCCGCGGAGGCGTTGGTCACGGTGTCGATGGTGTAGGTCGGGGTACCGGTGGTCCCCACCCGGATCTGTCGACCGGCGTCAGAGGCGACGAAGAGGGCCGCTGAGGTAATGGCGGTTGAGCCGTTGGTGAAGGTGACCGAGATGGATCGCGCCGCGAGCGTGGTGAGGAGGAGCTCCTTCCTCAGCCACGCCCAATGGCGCTTACCCGCGAGTTCCTCATAGGCCTGCTGGACCCACGTTTGGGCGAGCGAAACCGGGGCCAGCGGGCAATGCAGCTGGACCAGTCCGACCACCTCGCCGTAGGTTTTTGCAGCCAGAGATCACCCCCCGGTCTACTTTCCAGTGGCCAGGATCTCCCCCACGAAGGCTGAGAGATCCGTGCCATTGCCCACTTCGGACCCGGTATTCGGCACGACGACGAGGACCTTCTGGTTGGGACGGTCGAGCCAGAGGTCCCGGAGCGCCGAGCCGTTCCAGAGGGTCCCGAGGAGGGTGTGCGTCTCGCCCCAGCCGAAGTCCCCGGCGTTGTCGATGGCGATCCCGCCGGTGGCGTAGCTGAGGGGACCGGCGAGCCGCGCCCGCCGGACCAGACAGTCGTTCCAGCGATCCCGGAAGGGGTAGTTGGTGGTGGTGAGGGTCAAAGCCATCCATCACCTCCTACATCACTTCCGGTACGTCGAGGTCCACGATACAGGTGTTGTCACCCGTGTTCATCACCGTGGTGGTCATGCCGATCCGGCCGAAGGTGTAGGCGGTGCCGGAGGCGAGGACGTCCGCCTTGCCGTTGGTGGTGGACGGGACGACCATGAGACCGGCCGTGGTCGGGGCGGCGGTCGGCGCATCGATGATCTTCACCGCGGCGAGACCTTTTTGTTGCACGCAGCAGAAGTTGCCGGGCGTGACGGCGGTCTTGAAGATGCCCGCGATCCGGCTGCGACCCGGGGTGGCGGCGTTGGTGGTGACCAGGTAGTTGACACGGTTGGCCCACCAGGCGACGGCGCTATCGTACGGGGCGACTGACATGCTCGAGTCGCTTTGCACAAGTTGGAAGGATTTGGGCTGGCCTTCCTCGGAGCCGGCCGAGGGGGGCGTGCGCGGCGGCTGGATGTAGCTGAAGCGGATGCCGAGCTGGCCCGGGTAGGACAGACTCGGCTCGTTCATCTGCTCGGGGTCGCCACCCGGGATGAAGACCGGCTGGCTGAACCATGCGTTGGGCATAACGGTACTCCTTCAGATGGTTAGGCCAACTCGGCTATTTGGCAATGCCGAACAGGGCACGCGACAGCCGTGGGGCACGTCCGGTCAGGTTGCCGGCGAAGAGGATCTGCCCGGAGACCATGTTGTCGTCCCGGGCGCCTTTGAACCCGGTGAACCCGAAGGCGAACTTGGGCGATTGGGCGATGTAGAGCCGGATATAGGCGTCGTCGCCCTGGGGGCCCGGGTTGACCCACCAGAAGGTCTCGCCGGCCGAGGCGAGGTAGTTGCCGAGGTCCGGGTCGTTGACGCCATCGGCACCGGGGGCGTACTGGCTGACGACGATCTTGGCCTGGTTGAATTTCAGGCCGGGCCAGTTGATCTCCGGGTCGACCACATCAACTATTTGGTGCGGCAGGAAGGTCTCGGCGATGTACCCCATGCCGCGGTTGGTCGTGAGGCCAATGGCCGGGTGCTCGTTACCGATGCAGGTGGAGAGGTAGCTGTGCTGCAGGGCGCGGAACGACATGCCGGCGACCGAGGGGGTGATCAGGCCAACGGGCGAGTTGAGGGCCGGTGACACCGAGACCCGGAGCTGCCCGCCGTAGGAGGTGAAGGTCGATCCCGTCCAGGTGACGTTGGTGCCGTCGGTGAGGATCTCCTCGAGGCCGTTGATCTCGGCGGAGCGGTCGTCACCGGCGAGGGCCTGCCCGTGGTGGAAGGCCGCGATCTCGAGGATGGCCGACATGGTGAGGGCCGCCTCGGCCATATCGGTCTTGACCACGTTGAACACGGCGTTGGGACCCACCTGCTCGACTTCGATGTCCTCGAGGAATTCGGTGACGTTGACCTCGTAGTACCGGGGGGTGAACAACATGCCCGAGCGGGTCTGCCGCTTGAGGATGTTGAAGGTCGCACCTTTTTTGTAGGCCCCACCCTTCATGGGGGCGTACATGTAGTTTTCCTGGATCTGCGGGCCGATCCAGCGGCGGGTGAACCGCGATTTGAGATAGGCGATGAGCGGCCCGGCCTTGAAGAAGTTGTCGACCACGCCGGGCATGATCGTCTTGGTCGTGACGGTGTTGACGTCATCGAGGAGGATCGGCCCGGCCAGCAGAAGCAGTCCGGTGCCAGGATGCTGGGTCAGAAGCGCCAGCAGCATCAGCAGCAGAGAGGTGAATAGAGGGTTGGCGCGGACGAAGGCGTCGACCCGCTTCAGTAGGTGCATCGGACTACTCCTTCACAATCACCCCGCCCCGGCGCCGCAGGCTTAACTCGGGGTGCTCTGGCGGGCCGCCACGAGCCGGTTGTATTCGGCAGTGGCCTGCTCGACCAGCGGACCTGCCCCCTCGTTCGGTTTCAGGGCATCGAGAGGTGAGCCGGCGTTGACCCCGGTCAGGGGTGGATAGGGCATCGTGGACATGGAGGCGGAGACCTTGGCCCGCTCGTCGGCGCGGATCCGCTCCTCCTCCGCTTTCTTCTGATCGTCGGCGAACTTGGCGAGGGCGTCCTTGTGGACCAACTGATAGACCCCGAGGAGGCCCAGCTCGGCAATCTTCGGATGGTTCAGCAGGGGATCGAGATCCACGATCTCCTTGAACTTCGAGAAGTGCTCGCGCTGGATCTGGCCCCGATCGCGGTCGTAGCCAAGGAACTGACTCGCCTGATTCCGCAGGGCTTCGTTGAGTTTGTCCTCGGTAATCGAGCCGCTGGCTGGAGGGACTACCGGTGTGGCCGGAGGTGTGACAGGAGGTGTCCCGCCGGCCTTGGCCCGCTTGCCCAGCTCGAGGAGCTCGGTGTTGGCCTGCCGCCAGCTGGTGAGTTGCCCGTGCCAGGTTTCCAGCGCCGTCTCCCGCTCTTCCAGCTCGCGCTGCTGGTCGGTCAGGGTGGCGGTACGGGTGGTCAGGTCCTGCAGGCGCCGGTCGATCTCGGCCTGCCCTTCCACCCCGTTGCCGACCAGGGTCATCACGTCGGGGTTGGCGAGGAGTTTCTCCGCGGCGGCCCTCTGCTCCGGATCGGTGATCTTGCCGAGGACGCCCTGCCAGAAGCTCTTGCCGGTGTCGAGTCCTTTACCCATTATTCAGTTGTCCGTTCTCTCACCGAATCCGGGTGGCCGCTCAGGCGCCGCGCTCGAATCCGCCCCCGGGGAAGTTGAGCCCCGGGGAGGTCGGCGAGGCCGGCTGGCCACCTTTCGTGAGCAGTTTGGCCGCGACCCGCTGCTGGAGATCCTTCAGCATGGCGAAGTCACTGGCGAGATCGGGGACGACCGAGGCCATCGAGTCGTACATCCCGGCAATGGTTTCGAGCGAGGACATCACGCCCATGAGGACCTCGGGGGTCGTGGCACGGCCCGGGGTGCCAGCGGTGAGCGGGGCGGCCATCTCGCCGAACGAGGGCATCTGAGGGGTGGCACCCGGGGTCAGGGCGGTGTCGGCACCCGTAGGATTGGGGGGCGGGACATCGAGGGCGGAGGAGAGCCCCCCGCCGGTCATGCCCCCGGCACCCTGGGATTTGCGGACGGGGAAGCCCGGGGAGGCCATCTAGCGGCGCCCCTTCAGCGACTTGGCCGAGGTGGACAAGGGGCGCTTTTTCGGGGCTGGAGAGCGCGGCGAGGCCAAGGGCTTGCGACCCCCCGATTTCGCGGCGGGCGGCTTGCCAAGGGGCAGCGGCGCCGCGCCGGGCGGGGACAGATCGGGGAGGAACCCGGTGGCCATCTAGCGGCGGCTCCCGAAGATCGGACGGCTCATTTGTCTCTTGGCCCGTCGCGGGTCGTAGTCGCCGATCGGACGCTCGACAGCGGTGGGGCTGGAGCGATCGGCCGCAGGGGCCTTGGGAGCCGCTGGCGCCTTGGGCTTCGAGGCGCTGCCCATCATCGCCGGAGTCTTGTAGAAGCCGAAGGGCATCAGCGGGAGACCTTTCTGGTCAGGGGTCGGTTGATCCTGGCTTTGGGCGCACTGGACATCCGCGCGAGACCACCGGGTTCGTGGGAGGCCATCGGCTTCAGATTGGGCATCTTCGACATATCCGGCTCGCGGAAGGCGCCCCGGGACCAGTTGAAGTCGGAGATATCGACCCCCGGGATCTTCTTGGCCATCAGCGACGGCTCCCCCGCATCGAGCGGCGCCTGGCCCGATCCTTGGCAAAGTCCGCCGGGGTATGGGTCTTCCCGGTCTTCATGTTCTTGGCCTCGACCACCGAGTTCCCTTTGAAGGCGAGGCGGGTGTCGGTGCCTTTCTTGTAGCGGTAGCGGACGCCGGGACCAAGGGGCATCAGCGACCTCCTGCCAGATCACGCTGGATCGGCGCACGCCGCCCGGGTCGACGGGACTTCGAGGCGAGCGTGGAGGGTTTGGCCCCGGAGATCTGGGAGATCATCCCTCGCCCGTCGAGGTCGCGCGTGATGCCCTTCCGGAGGGCAGCGGGCTGTTTCAGTGCCATAAAATCAAAGAGCCCGACCCCCTTTCAGGAATCGGGCTCTGATCCCTCGCTTCTCAGGACGGGGACGGTTGCCGAAGCGACGATTAGCCTCCTACAGGATCCTTCCCGTTGTCAAGGGGCTGCACCAAGGTGAGCATCAAGGGGCGGCCGATGCCGATCTGCCGGGGCACCCCGTTGAGACAGTCGACGCTGATGTTGCCGGTGAAGCGGGCCTGGTAGATCCCCTCCCAGAAGGCGAAGAAATTGAGCTGATCGATGGGACCGAGCTTGGAAAGAAGGGTGTCGAGGGTGGGGGAGAGAGGGGTCATTTAGCAACCTGTGGTAGGCTTCCGCCATGCCGACCGGAGTCTACCCACGCGCTCCTCGTCCCGAAACCGATCCACTCCCCCGATTCTGGAAAAAGGTCGACAAGACCGGCGACTGCTGGCTGTGGACCGGCGGACTTGACGAGGATGGGTACGGCCGGTTCTGGTATCACGGACGGACACGCCCGGCTCACCACGTCCTCTACGTGTTGCTTCACGGCCCACTGAAGGAGGGGTGGCAGGTCTGTCACCACTGTGACGTCCGCCGATGTGTCCGACCAGACCACCTCTTCGCAGGGACGCAGAGCGACAACATCCGGGACTGCTGGCAAAAGAACCGGCAGTCCTTCAACGCGAAGCCTCAGCCCGGGAGCCGGAACGGGAATAGCTCGCTGACCGAGGAACAGGTCTTGGAGATTCGCGCGAAGTACAAACCGAGTCGCGCCGGACACCCCTCCACGACCTCCTTCAACGCCCTCGCCCGGGAGTACGGGGTCAGCAAGTTTGCGATCCAGTACGCCGTCAAGCATGGCTGGCGTCACTTGCGGGATTCCCTCGTCACGGTACGCTGACCCCCTGCTCCATCGCTCATCGTCTCCTGTTTCGGAGGCTCCTCTCCGCTGGCTTTACGACCTGCTGGATTAGTCGTCATGCCGATGCCCAACATCTGCTGCGCCTGGAGACGTTCCGTCACCGTCTGTGGCGCGCGGATCTCGAGGATCTCGCCCATCGGGCCGGGGATGTACTTGGGGGCTGGAGGCGGGAGGCCGTTGGCTTGGGCCTCGAGCGCCTGCAGCGCCTGCTGCTGGAGGACCGCGGGATCCGGGGGCTGGAGCGGAGGGAGGGGGATGGGAGGGGGGTTGCCGATATTGGGAGTTTCCAATGTCTCGTGGAGCGTCCAGAAGTCGAGGTAGCCCATGCGCGCGAGCTGGAAGTTCATCATCTTCCGCTCCTGCGCGTTCATGGCGAGGATCGAGTTGGGGGCGACCGTGAAGGTGAAGAGTCGGGCGAAGGCCTTGGCCCGCTCGGCCCGGGGCTTGGACTTGTCGAGCGCAGGAATGTAGTTGGGGTTGGGGATCGAGAGCGGGATCCCGGTGCCTTGGTCCTGCTGGATCTGGGTGGGTTCCATCGAGGGGACCAGCACGTCGGGGTCGAAATCGAAATCCTCGAGGGCGAGACCAGCGTCGCCGAGGATATTGATCCGGCGATAGGAGGTCTCGAACTGGAAAATGTTGAATTTGAACATCTCGGCCACGTCCCGGAGGAAGGCCTCGAGATAGCGGCCCTCTTGGCGAAGCTCGGGGGTCAGGGCCTCGTAGTACTTCTGGAGGGTATCCGCCCCTGGCAGTTGCCTCAGCTGCAACAATTGTTGGAGGTTGGCGACACCCGTTAATTCATCATGTTCGGTGTTGAGCTGGCGATAGGTCTCGAGCAGGAGCTGGAGGACTTGGGGGGCGGGGCCCTCGAGCTTCTTCCACGGTTCGCGGAGGGCACCCCCGGCGCCCAGTGGGTTGACCGAGATCTTCTTGCCGGGCTTCTGGGGGTCCATGGCGTATTGGAAGGCCCGGGAGCCGACATTCTTGTCATAGACCGTGTCCGGGTTGACCCACTGCTTGATCCCTAATCTGAGGTCCTTCATCGAGTCGTTGATCGCGTCCTGGATGGGAATGGTGTCGGCGAGGAGCGGCCGGCCGAGAAAACACCATGGTACTCCCCAGAGCTTGAGCCGGGAGAAGGGGTAGAGCCCGTGCCAGAAGGGCGAGGGGCCATCATACAAAATCGCTTCGGCCGTGGCGACGATCAGGCGCTTCTGGGGGTAGAGGAGGCCGCCGGGGTCGACAATGTAGGACCAGTTGGCGGAGGGATCGCCCATGACGATGGGCTTAGAGGTCAGATTCTTGGAGCGGTCGTTCAGATAGCCGCGGTAGAGGACGACGTCGCCGGGGCGGATCGCCCTAGTTTGCGGCACCCCTGCCAACCCAGAAAGGGTGTCGCCGGCCGGGGACATGATCCGGGTGACTGCCCGCCTGAACTTGGACATCACCGTGGTCAGAAGATTGTCCGGGGCGGGACGGAAGAGGCCTTCGCGGCCGGGGTACTTCTGCCGCATGGCATTGATGGACTGGGCCTCCCGGAAGATCACCCCCTGCCACAACTGAGGACTCGGATTCGTGGAGGGGCGGATGGGAAGGGTATCCCTGAAGTCTTTCGCAATGATCTGGTGGGTGCCCATCCCGTAGGCGGCCCCGGGGTCGAATTCCACGCAGAGGTCGGCGGTGCCGGCGGCGAGGGCGTATTTGATGGTCTCGCCGAGGGTCATGTCGGCGAAGGTCTCGAGCCACCAGGCGATGACTAATTTGTTGAGGAGGTCGGCCTGGAACTGGAACTTGGGATTCATCGCCCGATACCCAAACACTGGTTTGAGATCGGTCAGGGCGGAGACATGGGCCTGGGTGGCCTTGCGGGACTTGTTGATCACCGCGTGCGGGATATATTGGAGGGTGGGCTGCTCGGTGTTGCGCTGCTCGCCGATGATGTAACGCATCCCCTTTTCGGCCTGGTCGTAGGCGGGATCATCGCGGTTGAGGAGATCGCCCTCCTGGACCGCTTCCTGGAGCCAGCCGAGGACCCGGGGGTCGCCACCGAGGAGGGTGTCGTGGGTGAGCGGGGGCAGGTTGTAGATTCCAGATGGCGAGAAATCCATGGGCTACTCCGGGACCCCAACCGCCGGGGCCTTCATCCCTGGACCGAGATCGACCTCCGGCTCCACTTGACCATGCCGCTTGATGCCGACCTTGCCGGATTTGGTGGGCTGCTCGCCGCTGGAATAGACCTGATCCCCAATAGCGCCAGCAGCCCCGAAGGTGTTCACATCCCGGTTGCTGGCATCCTGATTCCACATCCGGAAGCGGACGGGTTCGCCCTCGCCATTCCGGTAGGCCTGCTCCGAGTCGCGCTCGACCTGCCTGAGCTTGGAGAGGGAGTCGATCACCACCTGTCTACCATTCACCGTGGTGGTGAACTTCTGGAAGGCCTGATCGCCTTCACCATCTGATCTCAGATCCATCGAGAAGTCCCCCGGTCGCGGCGCGAGTTCCAGTTGGGCATCCCCCGACCCGTCTGAGCAGGTGCCGCAGACCGGAGGCCAACCCGGATCCTCGGTCATGGCGAGGGTGTAGGTCAAGAGGCCGGTCCATTCACAACGCGGACACCAATAGTAGTTGCTGAGCAAGGAAGCACCCGCGGTCAGATGTCGGCCTTGGTAATGGGGCTGCCACAGACCGGGCAGGTGGAGGCGGGGAAGGTGCCCTGCCAGTGGCAGCGGCGGCAGATCCAACGGGTGGCGAAGCGGAGCATGGGTTACCTCCGATCTGAGGGCGACTCGACAATAGGGCCGGGGGGGTGGTTGGGCGGATCGGGGGCCGGGGGCGGCGGTGGGCAGTCAGGGCACGGGTCAGCCATGGGCCCCGACTCCGAGGTGGGTGAAGAAGAGTTCCTGCATCTTGGCGACGGTGCGACGGCACAATTCCTCCACACTGAGGCCGAGGCGGTCAGCGCGGGACTGGAGCTCCTCGAGTTGCCCGGGGGTGAATTCAAAGCGGACGTTGTTGAAGGTGATGCCCGCGAGGCGCTCGACCTTGCGGAAGAGGTCGATGGAATTGAGGATCGACCCCCCGGAGAGAATCCCTTCGAGGCGATCGAGCTCGTCCCCGGTGATGACCACGTAGCGGCCATCGAGGGGGAGGTCGCGGAGGGCGACGCGGAGGACCTCGGCGGCCACGGTTTCAAGGTCCCTATTTCTCAGGGAGGCGAGGTTGTGCAGGGTGTTGAAGCCGTCTTCGCCGACCGAGATGCGGAGGAGCGTACTAGGCATGAACAACCTCGGGGATCAGGTCATAACCGGATTCAAAGGCTGCAGCTGGACTCCAGCTGGCATACCCGTCCTCGTAGACGACGTAGTAGCCATCGCCTGAGGGAGCGTGCTTGGTGATCCACGCCTCTTCGACGTCGATTTCCTTCACCGCCTCATCGAAGAGTAGGACCGCCCCACCCCCGGGGAGCTGAATGATCCGGCGGATCTTCGCCGCTCGGACGACCTTGTGACAACGCCAGCGTGGGAGATCAGGTAGCGTTACAGCCATAATCAGGACCTCGCTGGCAATCGAGTCGGCCGGGTGATCCATTCCCCCAGCCCGGTCCCTTCCCGCAGATATTCCCCATAGCATTGCGGCAGCAGCCTGTCGGGGCGGCCGGTGATCCGGGCCGGGTCGGGTGAGCCCTGGCCCAGGGTGCGGACCGCGGGCGTCTGGTGATCGTCGGGTTCGCAGAAGAGGGTGCCCGACACCCGGGTCTCGAAGAATTCAGCCTGCATCGGCGGGGCAATGTTGATGGTGGCCACCCGGCTGATGATCAGGGGCCGGCGGATGTGCTCATCCAGCTTCACCATGACGATGTCCCCGGGCTCGACCGGGCTCCCCTTAGTAGAGGGTGCCACCAAACGCCCGTCCGTCGGGGTCGAAGAAGGCCGATCCGTCATCGTCGGGGTCCTCCGGGGTCCGGGGGTCGGACGCCTGCATCTGGTCGACGGTTGTATCACTGTTGCGGTAATCGAGTCTAGCCTGATCACCCGAGGCCAGGCGGCGCAGCTCGGCTTCGCGGCGGCGGCGGCGGCGA